>VFQS010003855.1_pt1 | contig 11203 bp, 14 predicted proteins | sample 3512361 | NCBI WGS metagenome assembly VFQS01 (sample SAMN10412375, study PRJNA504923) | tailings metagenome | isolation source: Relicate 1 Philex TSF3 active mining | place: Philippines | reverse complement strand
CCCCAAAACCCCAAAACCCCTTTAGCTCTTAAGAAATTGCATCTAAAAAGAAATTAAATCATTTATAGAGTCTTTCTCCTTTGGTGACTGATTTCTAAACTGAATGAAACTCTTACTCCACCGTTTCAAAGTTAGGATTCATAACATTCGTCTATCTTGCAGAGATTTGGTTGCTCTTTCCTATGTTTTCAGTCAGCCTAGGTATCGCTTTAGTTTAAGAATTGACTATTCCTGCTTCTCTTAAGGCCTGGCCAACAGATCCCAATTCACTATGGTTGCTTGCAGCTGTCCCTGGAATTTATACAGGTTGTTAGCTCAAGGTAGAATATTATGAAGCGTTGCCTCGTATTGGCAATGGTGTCATGTTTCTTGCATTATTCTTGAGCCTCATGTCAAGCTGATGCACATAATTATTGCCACCTATCATGGGAAGCTTTGTTTCTTCCAAATTTTGGTTTGACATAGGATCGATAGTTACATCTTGACCATAATAAAAATCTTGATTTTCTCCAGGCACCACTGCTTCGTTATTGTTCTTGATTTATCTCATCCTCTAGCTTATTGAGCTCTACTTTATTGGCATGTCTCTAATCCTCACTGGTGTAATTGCTCTTGCCTATCGGCTTATTGTCCCTTGACTTTTGAGTGTGCTAGAGCTGTTTTGTGAAACCAGTGTAACGTCCCCCTTCGACTCATTTAGCTTACTGGTGTTCGCTTGCATTTCCAACACTTGCTGCCTCAGTTAGGCATTTGCCGCCTCCAGTTCCCTAATTTTCTCACCCTCATCTTGACCGCCTGTGGCTTTGACAAAGCTATTACTGTTAAATGAGGCATTATTGATGATGCCGGCCTTGAGATTGAATTACCTCTCAAGGAAATCAACTCTATCAGCTAGTCTCTCCCGGTCCAAGGCATTCTAAGCGAGCGTCGCTTTGAGCTTGAAGAGCTTGTCTCGTTTCTTTTGCAGTTTGGTCTCAAGAAGCATCCTCTCTAAGTGTGAGACCCCTATGGTCTTACGAAGCATGTCTGCAAATCTGATGTGTAATTTGGTCTCTTCCAATTCTTTGGTCAAAGATTTTATGTGCCCTTGATTAGCCTTATCTCTATTTGTCATTGTCACAATTTCCGCATCTAACTTCAATTTGTCACCCAAAAACTAAACGTTGCCCTACTCCTATTTTTTTATCGAAACCTCATTATTCTTAAAATTAGCCTTCATCTTGGTCAGTTGTTCTTTATACATCTTGATTACTTGATCCACAGTCACATTGTCAATGTTAATCTTATAGTAGATACGCTCTTGGAACTCAAGACGTTCCCACATCATACTGATTCGAAGGTTGTACAGCTCACGATCATTCCTAAGCTTCATTAGCTCATCTTTCATTTTAGACATATCCATGCTTGCAGCTAGTTGTTATCTCTCTTGGTTGGTGAGGACTTATCGTAGACCCTTCAAGTTCTGCTCAGCTATTAGCTTATCGTTATGTAAAACATCGATCTGTCCCTTTTGCTGCGCTATTTTCTTTCTTTGGTTCATGATCAAAGCCTCTAATTTGGTCATTCCGTCCTCATATTGGGCGGTATTGATAAAATCTTGCTCGATTTAATGGGATTTATCATTCTAGACTCGCTCGATGAGCTATCTATAGTAGATTCTTTCCTGGTCAAAAGATTCGACCTAGGCTGACAAAGAAAATACCTGATCTTGCAACAAAGATACCTGGGTTTAGGTATGAGCCAAGATTCTCGACTTTCTCTAAAGGTCAGCGAGGTATAGAGAAAGCTGAGTAAGGAACCTTTCCTTCAAAGTGTCATAGAACTGCAGCGTATCATCTTTCGAGTCCTCAATATCTCCTCCCTAAAGCCTCTGATATCTCTGGTAATCAGCAATTGTCTTCTTTAAGATTGATATTTCTGCATGCAGTCTCTGATGCTCATTGACTTCCTCTGTATATCTCTCTTGAATTGCATTCAGCTCTTTTATTGAATCCTCCTGGTCTTTGATTTTCTCTTGAAGCTTTTAGTTAGACCACCTCTCTTGTATGAGTCTTCTATGCAAATCGAGTATCTCGGTCGTTGCTGTCCTCTCTTGATTGCCTCCATATGTATCTTCATACTCCTACTGCTGGTAGTCCTCCCCAGCAACAATCTGCCGCAGCTGTGCCTCCACATCTCTGTGTTTTAGCTGCGCCTCCTCGATTTCTCTTGTGAGCTTCGCATTGGACTCCTCTAGCTCGATGTTGCGGAACTCCACCTTCAACATCTGCTCTCGCATTACGCTCAGGTCCTCCACGTAAACTTGCACTCTTTCAATCTGTGACTGGGATGGATTGCTCTGCATCCCTTTATATGGTGATTTGCCTGTGATCATTGTGTTATACTCGCCCATGTCGTCCTTCACACGAGTACGTACCAGCTCATTCTTGACCTCAATCAGTCGCTTCTTTAGCTGATACTCATTTGTCAACAAGTTATGGTTCTGTGACGAAGCCATCTAGAGTTGTTTGAGAAGGCTCTGATTCTCTCGGTGAAGCCGGTTGTTCTCGTATTTCATTCCGATCTAGTCACGCTTGAGTCGGTTGAGGTCGCTCACACGAAGCATCAGCTCGCTGTCACCAATCGGTACCTGCATCTCCTTGGCCCTTCCCACTTCCATTGTGAGCGCCCTTTCCCTCTCCTCGCACCTCCTTATCTCTTGTTCCATTTCGGGTACGACCCCTAGTTCGAGGCTCTCGCATCTGGCTTGCACGGCGGTGACCCTCTGCATGAGCGAGGCGACCTGCCAGGCCATCTGATCGCGCTCCTCCCTCATGAGCGTCAGCTCGGCGTACAAGGCGTTCTGGAACGTGTCGTCCATCTGCGCCAACTTTTTCTTGAACTCTTGCGCCTCATACTTCGAGAAGTGCGTCTTGAAAGAGTCGACCTCGATGCGCAAGTCTTCGTTCCGCAGGTACAAAGCGTTCTTTAAGTCGTTTAATTCAGAGTATTTCCTCCATATTTCGTCAATCTCAGCCTACAGCTGTATTTCCCTCTAGCTTACCAAGCTTTTTTCTTGGTATCTACCTTAAACACCCAATTGACTCTATGGGTTTTCTTGGTGAACTTGCAACACTTTTTTCTCAAGCTCCCTCAGCCTATCAGTCAACATTTCAACTTTCTTTTCCTTCTGACTGTTTCTATTCTCAGCCATGTACAACTTCTAGTGCAGCTCACTGTGAGCCTACTGCAGCTTTTCATATTGAGCCCTGAGATTCACAACCACCTAATTCGACTCGCCTTCGTTCCCCTCAGACTACCTCCCTTATGCAACAGTTGCAGTGAACTCATTGTGCACCCTGGACAGTGCTTCTATCTGCGCACTCTTAGTTACAAGCTCCTTCTGCAGTCTCTGGTTCCACTCGACCTATTACTGCAGCTCCCTTTCGGTCAAGCTCGCCCTGAGTCCACTCGGATCCATAGCTGTTTGCTACCCTCGGTGCTGGATTTTAAGCTCAAGGGAGTCATTGCGGTCGGCGAGGAGTTTGTTGTCGATGCGCAGCTTGTCGATCTCTTGGGACATGAGAGCGGAGACTTAATCATGGTCGGATGATTGAGGAAGCTCGAATTGGTGGGGGCGGTGGAGGTAGAGGCACCACCGGCTCAAGGAGATGTTTTGGAGTTTGAGACTTGCAGAATCGGTTTCACACTTAGTGTTGAGAGATGATAGGTGCAAACATTCGGTAGAGAGCTTTTTGGAGAGGTCTGCGTGATACTGAAGAGAGATGCGGTCTAGAAGAGCAGTAACTTAAAGAGATCTGAGAGAGGATTCGAGGTGAGAAATAACTGAGACCTGATCATTGAGTTGAAGTTAGCAGAGCAAAAAATGATGGAGTGAGCCTAATTAGGACCGTCCCTTGTGGTAAGCACTGGCTAGCTTAGGTTAAGTTAAATCTTGATGCTTAGGATTCAATTGTTTTTTCATTGATTGAGGAGGAGAATCTACTGCAGATATTTTATGCTGTTTTTTAGGAGATTAAGGCTCAGGTTAACCTGTATCTTACAAACCAAATAAAGCACTTTATGTTTGTGAACTATTCTTTTCGATGACATAAGTACTAATCATTCTAATTTCCCTATCATACCGTCCAATAATTCCATTAGCCATTTTTTCCTGCATACTATAGCAGACGATTTAAGTATCTCTTAAATGCTGTTCACTTTTTGAAAACTAAAGTTAATGTTTGTGACATTTTAATTGTTCGGCTAGTAATTATTTGTCTTTATAATTTTTCATAGCTTCTTAATAATAGAATCCCCTCTGTCTTTATGCATTTTAGAGTAAAGATGCTAAAGTCTGGGCATTTTCAATACACTTATTGAAAGCATGGGTGTTAGAACGATCTCCTGTCTAAAATGATATTGCCATTGAGACATAAACATCCAGTGATTGTTATTGTACAAAGAAGTCATCTTGTAGTCTTTAGTTTTGAAACTAAAGTCTCTCTATTTAATCTTCTCGGTCCCTAAGTTGTTTCTTCATAGATTTATTCTCATCAGTAAGCTTATGCAATTTTGCACTCCTGTCCTCAGTTAATATAGTAAGAGTGGTGTTTGTCATCTTGAGGTTTTAGATATCTTAAGTGAGCCTATTTACCTCATCTCTCATCGAAGCTTAACTATCGATGAATTTGAGAGCATACTAAGCCCCATCCTTCCCTCCCAACTCATATACAAGTTTTTCCTTACTTACTTGCTTAAGATCGACCATATCTCCAGCCACTCCATCCAGGCCATTCTGGCTGCACTTGGTTATGACCTTGAGTTTTTCATTTTCCACAGTCAACTCCTTGATTATTGTCTCGTACTACTTGAGTATCTCCTTGTTTTCTTTGATCTTCGCAACTTTATCTTCCAATTGTCTCTGATCCGCCTTGTGATTCATCTCAAGCTGCCAATTCATTTCTCTCAACTACACAGACTCTCGCGCTAAAGAGTCTGCAGTCTGGAGTAGGACCTCAAGGGCCTTGTCAGTGCCACCTTTAAATAACTGATCCCGCTTTGCCTTGATGAAGTCAACAAGTTGAACGTCTTTTTCAAGCAGCTTCTTCTGGGTCTCTAAAAGCGTTTGCTCAAGGTTTTGGAAAAGCTCTTGCTCGTTGAGACTTCGCTAATCTTGCCTCAGAAGTTTTTCATGTAGTTCGTTCACTTGAGTTTGAAGTGTTGCACACCTAAGAGCGAGTTTGTCATTATAAGGGGTTAGAGAAAGAATTTTTTATTTTAGGACGCTGTTCTCTGCTAGAAGATCTTCCTAATAAAATTCTTAGAAGGCTTCAGAAACCGACTTTTTGGTACTCATAAACTTTTTCATAAGCAGGTTCTACTCTTGTAGTTATTAGTTTTTAGCTCTTAAGAAATTGCATCTCTCTTTTGTTTCATTGAGTTAGTTCTATAGCGCCTCCTTTTCGTGAAGCATTTCTGTAAATTTCTAATTAATGAATTCTTTTTCAAATCCTCCATTTTAAGGTTCATAAAGTGATTATTACCTTGCATTTGAGGCCTCATTAATTATGCTAACTAGTAGAGGTATTTCTTAGTTTAACGCAGCAATATACCCCTTGCACTTTTCCTAATCAAAATGAGATTAGAGTAGATCTTTGACTATATTAAGCCACCTTTCGAAATATTCTCTGAATCCCGAGCCTGACTCCTTGACGTCATTCTTCTCATTTCTGTGCGCCTCTACTTTTTTCTCCTCACTCAGCCTGAACATTTCCTTTATATTAATCAAGTCCTATTCAATCTTCGCATTCACTATCTTCAAGTACACTTATTCCTCGCCCTTCTTGTATTGTTCTTCGTCAGTTAGCAGGCACTGCCTCTCAAAGTCCTGCACCACCTTGACTTGCAAGTCAAACAAGCGCATCTTGGCAAGTGCGTCTTTCTCTTATTGGGTCACGTAGATGAGCAGTTCGTTGAATTTGTCACCGATTATGGCTTTCTTAATGTATTCTATCTCGTTCTGCTGGTGTTTAATCAGGATATCCTTCAGGTTGATCATCCGCTTGAGGGATTCAATACGTTGTGACTCGATTTGCTTGGTGGATGGCTGTTGACTTGAGGGGTTTGGGAGGTTTTAAAGGTCTCTAACCTAGTCCTCTAGGGATTTGAAGTGGCGCTAGTAAGAGGCTATTATGGAGGAAAGAGTCTGAATTCTTGCAGAATAGATGTTGAGATATTTCTCAAGCTTAGCTTGATGTTCAACTGAAGTCAAAGTTTAATTTTCTGGCCTCAATGCCTCTACTTCTTCTCTTTTCTTTTAAATTTCTTAAACCTGCTTAAACACTGCATCTTACCACTTTATAACATTATTTTCAATGGTTTTGAGTCTCTAAAACACGGCCTCTGGACCTGTGAAAGCTGGCATCTTCACTTATGCAGGTCCCTCTATGTTACTAATTATCAAAGCATTTGTGGTCTCAAGTTTAGAGTTGATACTCTCTATGATGGTTTCGGTGCCTCTGAATAGTTTCTCCCTGTCAATATTGATTTAGAGTGCTTACGAAAGCATGAACTCTAACTCTGAATTCTTCTGGTTCACTTCATCTATCTGCACGAGGTACTTCACGATGTCATCATCAGGCACCTCTCCGTCATCATTATTGTTGTTTGAGGCTTTAATAATGCTGCCTTTACGGAACTGCTCTCTTTGGTGTTCAATCAGTCTTTGCAAATATCCAATTTAATCCGTGAGTCTTTTATTGTCCTAAGATAGAGAGAATAACTCTTTAGTTTGTCTCTCTAACTAATGAGTGAGAAGGTCATTTTGAGAGCGGGCTTCTAGGTCTTTCTTTCTTATGAAATTGTTGACCTTGAGAAGTCCTTCTATTTTTTAGATGGTTTCATTCTATGAAGACTTAGTGATTCCTGGTGAGGTTTGAGAGAATTAGAAATCTCTAAATTGCAGATGATTAGCCAGCTCACACTTGGAGAGAAGGATTTTTTATAAGGAATTTTGAACTTCAATCAACTCCTTGTTTCTATAGCTTAAAGATTCATTCAAGATTGTCACTTAAGAGATGCTATCATGGGCATGTCTTTGATGCAATTTTTGTTCCTCACCAAGATTTACTTTAGCTTATGAAAGTTTTACAGTGAGTTCTCTGATCAAAGACTCCATTTGAACTATGTCAATCTTTGGAGGACCATTAGCTGGTTTAATTTTTTTGTCAAAATCATTGGCAATCCTCGGCTTCTTGCCATTATTTTGCTGAACCAAGTTCGTGGTCTACACCTTTTTCTTTGGTACGCTATTGTGCCCCAAATTTTATGCACTCTATGTGGTCTTTAATTGTGCGGTCTACCTTGCAAAAGTCTCTTAAGTTTCTGTGACAATGGTTTGATCAAAGGCTTCATAGGTGAGAAGCTGGTGCATCCGAGATAGTAAGTCATCTGCTTCTTCCATTATAAGGGAGGTTTGATTCCCAGGTTTAGACATTACATCAAGAAGGTTCATATCTTCCTGGATAAGTTGAACATGGTTTTCAAGCTTAGCTATTTTGAAATCGGCTTAGCGAGTAAAAAGGTATTATCTTATCTCCGCTTCTCTTTGCTCTGGAATTAAATGATAATCATTTTTAAGCCTATCAGTACTGTTTTTCCTCAGTTCATATTCAAGCTCTGATATCCCTTTGAGTAAAATGTCAACTATTTTAGTTAGACGAATAAACTCGCTATTCTCATGATTTTTGCTGAAGTAGAATAGCACCTAATCCTCAGCCTTTGTCAGCGGCAAATCCGCCTTGACTCTAAACAGCCTCTCATATTGACTCTGATCAAACAAGACAACCCGTCGATACCTCGCTAACTACTCTTCACTCTCCTATAGCCTCAGCTTAATCTGCGCGTTCTCCTCCGTGACCCCTTAGTTAATAGCCTCAATGTGCTTAATCTGACCCAGTGCCTATTACCACTGCTGTGCAAGCATTTCAGTCTGTGAGTTGTCCCTCAGCGTTGATCCGCTTTACATGAGCTAGTTGAGTTAAACCTTGCAGAAGTGGTAGTTCGAGAGGGTCGTTGAGTGTTGGTAGAGCAGCTACTCGTAGCGATCGGTTAGTCTTAAGATGCGGTCCTCGTAGAAGTTGCACAATTCCTCCTTATAGTTGTGTCGTGTAATTGTCTTGTCAAGGTATTAGAGCGCTTCATTCAGCTTTTAGAGCGTGAGGTCTAGGTTCTTTGGATTGTGCTCGATCAACTTGATGACGTAAGAGGGGCTTGAATCGAGGTTTAGACTGGATTTGAGCTTTTAAAGGTCTGATTCTAAGGATTCCTTCTCGATAGTAATCATCTTTAGAGAATTCGATGTCGAATGTACTTCATCCTTCAATTACAGGTTACTGCACTGTAACTGTATCAATTGCTCTTGAAGCTCACTTATGATCATCTGCTCAGTAGATATTTGTAACGATGGTAGATCAATCATCTTCGACGTTTTATCTTAATCCTAGAAAAGCAACTGTTGAAGCTGCATTCGATACTGGGTTTCTTTGCCTTAGAGGTCTGCAACTAGCTTTTCAAGGGTGAGATGCTTTTATTGCAGCTGGGTAATCTTGCCTTACTTGAGTTTATCCTCATTTAAGAGGCTTTGGTTCTAGATATTCTTGTCGGCCACAGCCTCAGTCAGGTCTTTGATCAACTTCGAGTTCGTGTCGATGACGCCCTCGAGGGCTTTGATCGTGGACTTGAAGCTGTCAAACTTGCTCTTGATGTCCTCCCGGATGCGCTCCTTGATCTCGCCGATGCATTCGGCCATCTAGGTCCCCTGGGTCAGTTTCTGCAGTGCTCGGTCCCTAATCACAATGTCTTGCTCCAACTCACCGATCCTATCCGTGAGGTACTCATTTCTCGCCTCTGCATCTCTTCTCAAACGGGTCTGCAGCTGCATTTCTTCCCTGAGCTGCTTCAGAGTCTATTCATCTTAGGTCTAAGGTAAAGCCGCATCTGTTTGGATAAGCTAGGATGTCTAGTTGTGTTAGTTTATAGATGCAAGCCTTGCAATTTCTTCCTCATATCGCTTCTTCTAATTTTCCATGTCTTATATGTACAAGGACATCTGAAAGTAGAGTATTAAGAAACTTAATCATGCTTACATTATGCTCTTTGGCTTTTAACTACGTAATTTCCTGTTTTAAGTGTTCAGATGGTTTGGATTATCCATCAGAACTATTCAAACTTGATTACTAATACTAGTAGAATATGACATTCTGGTTCATCCCTGACATTTCAAGCTCCTCTGTCTCGTAGTACTTCATATGTTTGGCGATATCCTTATCAATAATATCCATTGCAATCCCATCCATCTGCGTTCTATTGATACTGGGCGCCTCTTCAATCTACTGTGCGAACTCCTCAATCCCATTAATGACAAGCGTCACTTGTCTGCTCTCCATCTCGCTGAGCCTTTTCAAAGCAAGGATCACATAGTACTGTCCGGTCGCGTCGACCAAGTCATAGGATGATTTGAGAGACTGGATCAGAGTAAGCACCTGGTCTAGCTCTAGGTGCTCCGCTGTGATAGTTGGGAAGGCTAACAGGTAGAGATGTAGGGAGCGCAGAAGAAGGGTCAGGGATGGAGGGTAGTGCTTCAAGTTGAAGAAGGCGCTAATTAGTGAAACGAGGACTGAAGAACCATCAAGGTTCTTTTTCGCGATCAAAGCTTAGAAAGCCTGGAGTCGGGCTAAAAGACCCAAAGTTGAGAGCGCTAGGTAAGAAAGCTCATTTGAACCTGTCACTATGTTCAGCAAAAGAGAGATGATATCGAAAGCCTTAAACTGATCGATTGCTAATTCATTGTTGCCAATAAGCATAATGTTGATGAGGATTAGCATATTTCTGATGACATCGATATTCTTAGAATCGTTTTGCTAAAGACTAAGTACATCAAATATCAAATCAGCATCAAGGACCACTGTCATTAATGGCTAAGTTCCATATGGTTACTCAGGTCTCTATTGAGCTAAACTCGAATACATAGCAAGACATATTTCTTTAACCTTGAGATCATCATTTTCAAAGACCTAAGCAAGTGCAACATGACCCTTCTGCTATAGAAATGAGACCATTATAGTATAATCTTGAATGGCATTAGTAAGAGCTTTGAGAGCTTGAACTATGTCCTCCCTATCATCATTTGTTTTCTGTAGCACCGAAATCAGTTTGGCAAGCACATCAAGTTTAGGCCACTTCATCACAACCTTTCTCATTTCATCTATTCTAAGCATATTGATGAGAACACCGAAAGCCAACCTTCTAACTCTCTTGTTCTTTCTATAGCTTAATAGTGACAGAATCTCTTGAACGATGTCCATTTCTTAAGTGATCAACTCAAGATAGAGGTCCTCAGACTATATTAATTAGAAATTGGTGATGCTTACAGTAAGTTTTTGAAGGAAGATTATGATAGAGCAGATTACATCTTCTGAAGTCTCTTTTTGAATCCTAGCAGTCATCATTTTGACAATAGACGCTTGATAGAAAAGTTGCTTAACAGCTTGCTTTGATTTTGATGAGGATAGGGTTCCGAAAATTTTGAAGCATAGGCTTCTTACCTCTTCACTGCTATTCATGTGGCTCTATTCAACCAAATAGTGAAAATTCTACTCCTTCATAATCGAATTTTAAACTTCTTAGTTGACACAAAGCTTGTGTAGAAGAGTAAGGATGTCTGCACGCACCACTTCATCACGTTTGGATAAGAAAGTCATCACGTAATCGATTTCACATTCAAGCTTATAGCAGATTTACTTGTGATCAAGCATGTAGAATACCTTAGCCATGAGCACCGATGATCTTTACAGCTTTTCTTCTTCCTCACTTCTAAAAGACTTATAGACAATATCTTTGGGAGGAGGAGCAGTTGTAGTGATTTGAGGATTTTCCTTTTTCCCCTAGGCATTCCTTCCCGAGAGCTAGCCAACATTCTGACTAGAGTTGCTTTGCTATAGGACACTAGAATTAGTCTTTTGGATCTACGATCCATTCCTCTGATGCACTGCATTCCCGACTTTGGGACTCGTCATCTACGACGATTGCTGATTTGCACTTCCTTTGCTTGTAGGGGGCAGCTATGAGCTAGCAGGTCCCATACTTTTACCCCTGTTTGACTTCATTTTTTATTAATTTCAAATCATATCTTCTATGAACGAGGGGTTTTGGGGTTTTGGGG
>VFQS010003848.1_pt1 | contig 11218 bp, 8 predicted proteins | sample 3512361 | NCBI WGS metagenome assembly VFQS01 (sample SAMN10412375, study PRJNA504923) | tailings metagenome | isolation source: Relicate 1 Philex TSF3 active mining | place: Philippines | reverse complement strand
AGACGTTCTGCAGAGTCCGCACCCTTTCGAACAGGAGGCTTCTCTTTATTTGACAATGGTAAATAGTTGAAGAATCGACGCAACATCAAAATCGCTTCAACATCATTATCAAATGCGCGATCGCACACACCAGATTTAGTTGAATGAGTCATGGCTCCACCCAACTCTTCTGCTGTCACTTCCTCATGCGTAACAGTTTTTACAACTTCCGGACCTGTCACAAACATGTATGAGCTATCTTTCACCATAAAGATGAAATCAGTTAATGCTGGTGAATAAACTGCACCACCGGCACTAGGACCCATGATTAGAGAAATTTGCGGGATGACGCCTGATGCTGATACGTTACGTTGGAAAATCTCAGCGTAACCACCTAATGAGGCTACACCCTCTTGAATACGGGCACCGCCTGAATCGTTAAGACCGATTACTGGTGCGCCAACCTTCATAGCTTGATCCATGACCTTACAGATTTTTTCTGCGTGAGCCTCTGAAAGTGAACCGCCGAACACAGTGAAGTCTTGAGAATAAACAAACGTCAAGCGTCCATTGATCATGCCGTAGCCAGTAACAACACCATCACCTGGCACTGATTCATTCGACATTCCGAAATCAGTACAGCGATGCTCTACGAACATGTCCCACTCTTCAAATGAACCCTCGTCAAGCAATAGCTCGATACGTTCACGAGCAGTTAATTTGCCCTTACCGTGCTGCGCATTGATACGCTTTTGGCCTCCGCCAAGACGAGCTTGCTCGCGTTTGGCTTCTAGCTGTTTAATAATGTCATGCATGGAATGCTCTCCCTTGTTTCTCAATCTTTAAAGTTAATACTTTCACTGCTATTTCATTAAATCTAATAAACGTCGCGCCGCAACAGATGCCGCAACAGTGCCGTTATTTACTGCCAACGTTAATTCAGGCAACAACTTTTGAACTTCTGCATTAGCCCTAAAATTTTGTTTCAGTCCAGCTTCAATTCTTTCCCACATCCATGATTGAGCTTGTTGCTTGCGTCTCTCTGCCAAATGGCCATGTTTACTCTGGACATTTTTAAAGGCAGTGACCATATCCCAAAACTCTGTAATCCCTTCAGATTTAAGCGCACTTAATTTCATGACTTTGGGATGCCATAGCGTCTCATCGTGGTGTGCATGATCAGGGTTGCCATGCATGCTAAATAATCTCAATGAACTCATAATTTGAACTTGAGCTCTAGTTGCTGCATCTGGATCTAGATCAACTTTGTTGATAACCACCAAATCAGCTAATTCCATCACACCTTTTTTGATGGCTTGCAAATCATCACCCGCGTTTGGCAGCTGCAATAGAACAAACATATCTGTCATATTTGCAACAGCTGTTTCACTTTGACCAACACCCACTGTCTCAACAATTACAACATCATGACCAGCCGCCTCTGCAACCAACATGGCTTCTCTGGTTTTTTCAGCTACTCCACCTAAGTTGCCTGACGACGGACTGGGTCGAATAAATGCTTTCTCGTTAACTGACAAAAACTCCATACGAGTTTTATCACCCAAAATTGAGCCGCCAGAAACCGATGATGAAGGATCAATTGCAAGCACCGCAACACGATGGCCCTTATTAATCAGATACAAACCTAAAGCTTCGATAAAAGTTGATTTACCAACGCCAGGTACACCTGAAATACCCAACCTAAATGATTGACCACTTTTCGGTAATACAGCATTTAATACATCGTCAGCTCTTAAGCGATGATCAACGCGAGTCGACTCCAATAAAGTGATAGCTTTAGCCATGGCACGGCGTTGCTCTGGCCCAGGTTTTGACCCTGAGCCACATATTGCATCAACGAGAGCTTGGTCTTCTGCTTGCACCCTATGTCTTTACTAATTATTTTTGAGCTAAACGAATTTGCTCTAAAACATCTTTAGCTGATGCTGGAATAGGCGTTCCAGGACCATAGATGCCCTTAACACCTGCTTCATATAAAAACTCATAATCTTGACGAGGAATCACGCCACCCACGAACACAATGATGTCATCAGCGCCCTGTTTTTTAAGTTCAGCAATAATTGCTGGCACTAGCGTCTTATGACCGGCAGCCAGAGTAGAAATACCCACAGCATGCACATCGTTTTCAATAGCTTGGCGAGCACACTCCTCAGGCGTTTGGAATAGTGGTCCCATGTCCACATCGAAGCCCAAGTCAGCGAATGCTGTAGCAACCACTTTTGCCCCACGGTCATGGCCATCTTGTCCTAATTTAGCAATCATCACTCGTGGATGACGACCAGCTTCTTTTGCAAAATCTGCGATTTCAGTTTTTAATTTTTCCCAGCCTTCTGCTGAGTCATAAGCTGCTGCATACACACCAGTCACCTTTTGAGTATCGGCGCGATGGCGCCCGTAAACTTTTTCTAAAGCATCAGATACTTCACCAACAGTAGCTCTTAAACGAATCGCATCAATAGCTAAGGCTAATAAATTACCTGAGTTTGTTTCCGCTGCATTAGTTAACGCATCTAACGCGACTTGTACTTTCGCTGCGTCACGTTTTGCTTTTACTTCTTTTAGGCGCGCAATTTGTGAATCACGCACTTTATTGTTATCGATATCAAGGATATCAATTGAATCCTCTTTGGCAAGCTTGTACTTGTTAACACCAACAATCACATCTTTACCTGAGTCGATACATGCTTGCTTCTCGGCTGCAGCAGCTTCAATCTTCAACTTCGCCCAGCCACTTTCAACCGCTTTGGTCATACCACCCATTGACTCAACTTCTTGAATAATCTCCCAAGCCTGATCAGCCATGTCTTGAGTTAACTTCTCCATCATGTAAGAGCCAGCCCATGGATCGATCACATTAGTAATATGAGTTTCTTCTTGAATGATCAATTGGGTATTACGTGCGATACGTGATGAAAATTCAGTTGGCAAAGCAATTGCCTCATCAAACGAATTTGTGTGTAGTGATTGAGTGCCGCCAAATACAGCAGCCATAGCTTCAATCGCCGTTCTTACGACGTTGTTATATGGATCTTGTTCTGTCAAAGACCAGCCAGATGTTTGGCAATGAGTTCTTAACATCAATGATTTAGGGTTAGCTGGGTTGAACTCCTTCATCACCCTCCACCATAGCAATCGGGCAGCTCTAAGCTTGGCAACCTCAAGATAAAAGTTCATACCAATAGCGAAGAAGAATGACAAGCGTCCAGCAAAGTCATCAACGTCCAAACCTTTGCTAAGCGCAGTTTTAACGTACTCTTTACCATCGGCAATTGTGAATGCAAGCTCAAGGGCTTGATTAGCACCTGCTTCTTGAATATGGTATCCAGAAATAGATATCGAGTTAAATTTAGGCATCTTTTGAGATGTGTACTCAATGATGTCGCCAATAATTCTCATTGATGGCTCTGGTGGGTAAATATAAGTATTACGCACCATGAACTCTTTCAGAATATCGTTCTGAATAGTTCCGGATAATTTATCCTGACTAACACCTTGTTCTTCAGCAGCCACAACATAACCAGCCAAAATTGGTAGAACTGCTCCATTCATCGTCATTGATACTGAAACCTTATCCAGTGGAATCTCATTGAATAAAATTTTCATATCCTCTACAGAGTCAATTGCCACACCAGCTTTACCGACATCACCAGTCACACGAGGATGATCAGAGTCGTAGCCGCGGTGAGTTGCTAAGTCGAATGCAACTGATACACCTTGACCACCGGCTGCAAGAGCTTTTCTATAAAAAGCGTTGGATTCTTCCGCAGTTGAAAATCCAGCGTACTGACGAATTGTCCATGGGCGTACTGAGTACATTGTTGCTTGTGGACCGCGTACAAATGGTTCAAACCCAGGCAAAGTATTTGCGAATGGCAATCCTTCAGTGTCTGCGGCGGTATACAAAGCCTTTAACTTAATGCCGTCGGGTGTTTGCCAACCTAATGCATCAACATTTCCATTTGGTGCGGATTTAGTAGCTGCCTTAGTCCATGCCTCCATGCTTGGAGTTGAAAATTCTGGCCACTGGCTTTTAGTGGGTTTACTCATTATTTCTCCACAGACACATTTAATAGATTGTTGATATTGAACCTCTAAGGCTTGACACATACCTGACAAAAGTAGTCTAATGAATTCATAATTATGAATTCAAAATCATTACTAAGCCCTAGGCCATTGTACGAGGAAGTCGCAGAAAGATTGCGAACCAGCATCTTTTCGCATGAAATAGCCCCAGGCTCCTGGATAGATGAGCAAGCCATCGCTAAAGAATATGGCATCAGTCGCACCCCTATGCGAGAAGCCATCAAAATATTGGCTGCAGAGGGTCTCATCACCATGAAAATGAGGCGTGGCGCCTATGTGACTGAAGTTAGTAAGTCAGATTTAAATCAAATATTCACAGTGCTTGCCCTCCTTGAGGGTCAGGCATGCCGTGAAACAGCAATAAAAGCATCTGAGGGACAGCTTGAAGCCCTGGATTCAATACACATGAAACTGGAAAGAGCGGCAGCAGATAGAGATTTAGATCAATTTTTTGCGATCAACCAGTCATTTCATGACAAATTACAAGAGATATCCAATAACCCATGGATGAAACGTGTGATTGATGATCTCAGGAAAGTTCTCAAACTCCAACGCAGAGACTCATTAAGTAAGCGAGGTAGATTGGAAAGCTCTTTAGTGGAGCACAGAAAGATTCTGTCTGCCCTTCTCGCCCGCGATGCTGATCTCTCTGAGAAGCTCATGAAAGAACACTTACTGCAAGGGCAGCTTGCCGCTAAATAAATATAAAAAAAGCCGCTTTTTAGCGGCTTTTTTTATGTGGCAAATAAGCCTATTACTTCTTCATCACCAATGTACCAGGCAAAGACGAAATATAAGCTGCCATATCTTGCAAATCTTTGTTTGAGAATTGAGCAACTTGGCCTGCCATGATGGCATTGTTACGACCAATGTTTGGATTATTAGTTACCTTATAAGCCTTTAATGCGGCATATAAGTAGTCTGCGTGTTGTCCAGCCAACTTTGGATACTCAGGCGCTAGAGGTTTATTTAAACCTTCACCGTGGCAAGCAATACAGCCACTCTTATTAACTAATTCTTCACCCTTTTTAAGGTCTGCTGCATTAACTGTAAGAGCAAAAGAAGCCGTTGCGATAGCAATCAAAATACGTTTCATGTCGACTTCCTCTACTTATTTCAATTTGTTAATAGTCGTGGCAGAAGTTTGAGCAGCGTAGTACTCAGCAATATCAGCCATATCTTGATCAGTCAAAGTACCTGCAATACCGCGCATAGTTGGGTGCTTGCGCTCGCCCTTTTTATAGGCTTGTAACGCAGAAACAATGTAAGCAGCGTTTTGACCGCCCAATAGCGGAACGGTATAAATTTCTGGGTAGCTAATACGGTAGCCAGGGATTGCATGGCAACCAATACACATGGCTACTTTAGGCTCAGCAGCTTTTGCATTGCCCACAGTTTGGGCATTCACAGTACCAGCTAATGTCATAGCGGCAACAGCAACAGTTAATAGTTTTTTCATAGTGACCAAATATTGAGGTAGATCAAAAAAATTGTTCGAAGGGAGTATAGCGGATGAGTAAGGGAAAAGGGCTTACAAAGCGTAATTTTTAGGTATTTTCACCAAGTTTTGGGGCTTGAATCCCCTATTTTGAGGATTAAAACAAGGAAAAATACAGAAAACTAGGGGAACTATACGCCTTACTTTTTGCTCGCAATACAATGACGAATCGTTATGGAGAATTGAAATGTCTAAGATTGCTGCTCGCTTAAAAGAATTAAATATTGAATTACCTGCCGCTGGAGCACCAGCAGCAGCTTATGTAATGTCTGCTCAAACTGGCAATACCCTATTTCTATCAGGCCACATAGCCAAAAAGGATGGAAAACCTCTGGTTGGTAAATTGGGGCTCAACATGAGCACCGATGAGGGTAAAGCAGCAGCTCGAAGTATTGCTATTGATTTAATGGCAACAATGCAAGCTCACTTGGGAAATTTGGATCGAGTTAAGCGAGTTGTAAAAGTAATGAGCTTAGTCAATTCCACTGAATCATTCACTGAACACCACTTAGTCACTAATGGCTGCTCAGAGTTATTGTTCGAGGTATTTGGTGATGCCGGCAAGCATGCTCGTAGCGCATTCGGTGTTGCTCAAATACCATTGGGGGCATGCGTTGAAATTGAATTAATCGCTGAGGTTGAGTAAACATCGTGAAGCCAAGCCTGAGTATCGAGGGGAAAACTGCAGTCATAACGCTGAACAATCCTGAGTCAGCGAACCGTTTAACGGTTGATGATTTAGATACTCTGCAGCAACACATATTTGAAGTCAATCAGAATCAAGATATCGGTGTCTTGGTCATTAAATCCACTGGTAAATATTTCTGCTCAGGATTTGACATCAGTAGCCTCGATGAATCAGCAAAAGAAAAGTCGCTGATGTTTGAGGTGGTTGTAAATGCACTAGAGGACTGCAGACCGATCACTATTGCTGCAGTACAAGGTGGTGTATATGGTGGAGCTACAGACCTTGTTCTCGCTTGCGATTTCAGAATTGGTAGTCAAGCAGCTGAGATGTTTATGCCTGCAGCAAAATTAGGCATCCATTTCTACCAACGTGGCCTCGTGCGTTATGTGTCTCGATTAGGGATTGATACAGCAAAACGTTTGCTACTTACCGCTGAAAAAATTCAATCAGCTGAAATGAAAGACATTGGTTTTCTAACACAGCTAGTTAAACCAGAAGATCTTGATTTGGCGATCGATAAATTAATTCAGCAACTGATGGTCATGGCACCACTCGCCATTTTGGGCATGAAAAAGCACATCAATAGAATCGCGAACAACACTTTGAATGTTGATGAACTCAATCAAGATATTGCTCTTGCACAAAATTCAGAAGATCTTCAAGAAGGTAGATCTGCTTGGGCGGAAAAGCGCGCCCCTGTATTTAAGGGGCGCTAACTCAGTTAATTAAATGCCAGCGATTAACTTGGCGTCTTTTAACTTGGGCTCCAGTGCATGACCCTTTCTGGCACGGTTAGCTGCGAAAGCCTTCAAAGTCTTTGCATCTAATGCCGCTTCAGTCGGCTTACCGGTTCTACCCAAACCAGACAGAGTAGCTCCAGCATCACCCACTGCAATGGCAGATTGCAGCTTTTCATTTTTATCCAAGTCCATCAAGATGACGCCTTTGCCACCAGTTGGTAAGCGCTTTAAATCATCTAACGGGAACACAAGTAAGCGCCCCGCTTCTGACAAACAGGCAACACTCTTCATGCCTTCTACAACCTTAGCGGGTGCCAATGGAGCATCACCTGGTCCAAATTTGGCATCAACTCCTACGAATGATTTACCGGCTTTATTGCGCGTAGTCATATCCGCCACATTAGCCAAGAAGCCATTGCCTGATCTCATTGAAAGCAAGAGCAAATCATCATTGTGGCCTGCGTAGTAAGCAACCATTTGAGTGCCAGCAGCCAAGTTAACAAAACCTGTTAATGGCGAGCCATCGCCACGAGCACCAGGAAGGTCAGCTACGGCAACCGTATAGACACGACCATTGTTGCCAAACCCCAGCACTACATCCGTTGTACGGCACTCAAATGTGCCATACATGCCGTCACCAGCTTTAAAGCTAAATTGTTGTGGGTCATGGTCATGACCTTGACGAGCTCTGACCCAACCTCTTTGAGATATCACCACTGTCACAGGCTCATCAATTACCTTTGCCTCTGCAACGGCCTTCTTCTCTTCCTGAATCATGGTACGACGCTCATCACCAAACGTCTTCATGTCTGACTCAATTTCTTTAACAATGCGTTTACGCATGTTCGCATCGCTGCTTAGAAGACCTTCTAGATCGTCTTTTTCAGTCTTTAATTCATTCAATTCTTGTTCAATCTTAATTGCCTCAAGACGCGCCAATTGACGCAAACGAATCTCTAAAATATCTTCAGCCTGGCGCTCAGACAACTTAAAAGCAGTCATTAAATCTGCTTTAGGATCATCACTACCACGAATAATCTTGATGACTTTATCGATATTAAGAAGAACTAACTGACGACCTTCCAAAATATGAATGCGATCATTGACCTTACCTAAGCGATGTTCTGTCCTGCGAGTCACTGTTGCTACACGGAACTCAATCCACTCACGCAAGATTTCACCCAGACCCTTTTGACGAGGTCTACCATCATTACCAATCATCACCAAGTTAATTGGCGCATTGGATTCAAGTGATGTGTGAGCCAGTAACGTTGTTGCAAACTCATTCACATCAATATTTTTTGTCTTTGGCTCAAACACTAGGCGCACTGGTGCATCTTTACTAGATTCATCACGAACAGAATCCAGTAAAGACAAAATAGTTTGCTTGAGATTGTTTTGCTCTGCCGTGAGCGTTTTCTTACCCACTTTTACCTTTGGATTGGTAAGCTCTTCAATCTCTTGTAAGACTCTCTGAGTCGATGTACCCGGTGGCATTTCAGTAACAACTAATTTCCACTGACCGCGAGCCATATCCTCAATCATCCAGCGAGCTCTAACCTTCAGGCTACCTCTACCAGATTGATAAATTTGGGAAATCTCAGATTGAGAAGAAATAATCTGTGCACCACCCGGAAAATCAGGCCCAGGAACATGAGTCATTAACTCATCATGAGTTAATTTTGGATTCTTCATGAGTGCAATGGTTGCACTTGCGACCTCTTTTAGGTTGTGTGATGGCACCTCAGTTGCCATACCAACCGCAATACCAGATGCACCATTTAGTAAAACAAATGGCAAACGTGCGGGTAATAGCTTAGGTTCTTGTATGGAGCCGTCATAGTTAGCTATGAAATCAACCGTACCTTCGTCAATCTCATTTAGTAATAGGCTTGCGATCTTGGTAAGCCTAGCTTCTGTGTAACGCATCGCAGCTGCGCCATCGCCATCTCTAGAACCAAAGTTACCTTGACCATCAATCAATGGGTAGCGTAATGAAAAATCCTGCGCCAAGCGAACCAAAGCATCGTATGCAGATTGATCACCATGAGGATGAAATTTACCTAAGACATCACCCACCACACGCGCACTCTTAACTGGTTTGGCATCTGCGCGCAGATTCATTTCATTCATGGCAAATAAAATGCGGCGCTGAACTGGTTTTTGACCATCCGCGACCTCTGGCAGAGCGCGACCCTTAACTACGCTAATGGCATAGTCCAAGTAAGCTCGTTCAGCATAAGTTGCTAGCGTTAATGAATCTACGTCTGAAGTATTAGGCACAACTCGAGAGCTCACAGCCACCGGTTCAGATGATTCATCCCCCAAATCTGCAAACAGATCTGGTTCTTGATTTGGATTATTTTTTTTCTTACTCATTTATTTTTTCTAATAGCAGTAGGTTAAATGTCTGCTTCAACTTCGTTGCCGCGCTCTTCCAACCAACTCTTACGAGCACCAGATTCTGATTTGCCCATCAACATATCCATGGTTTTAACTGTTTCCACTTCGCCTAATTCACCCTCAGTCACAGGCAATAAACGGCGTGTATCAGGATTCAAAGTGGTATCCCATAATTGCTCAGCATTCATTTCGCCCAAGCCTTTAAAGCGGCTGATTTGCCAAGAACCTTCACGCAGTCCATCTTTGCGTAATTTGTCTTCAATCGCTCTTAACTCCCCTTCATCGAGAGCGTATAGCTTTTGGGCTGGTTTTTTACCGCGAGCTGGTGCATCTACACGGAACAATGGTGGCCGCGCAATGTAAACATGACCTCGCTCCATTAATTTCGGGAAATGCTTGTAGAACAAAGTTAACAACAATACTTGAATGTGGGCACCGTCAACGTCAGCATCTGACAAGATGCAAATCTTGCCGTAACGAAGATTACTCAAGTCTGGCTCATCAGTCGCACCATGCGGATCAACGCCAATTGCTACGGCGATATCATGAACTTCATTGTTAGCAAATAAACGATCGCGCTCTGCTTCCCAAGTATTTAAGACTTTACCGCGCAAGGGCAAAATTGCCTGATACTCTTTGTTGCGACCCATCTTTGCAGAGCCACCAGCAGAATCACCCTCCACGAGGAAGAGTTCATTCATGCCAATATCTTCACTCTCGCAGTCGGTTAACTTTCCTGGCAGCACAGCAACACCAGAAGATTTCTTCTTTTCAACCTTCTGCCCAGCGCGTGTTCTTGCCTGAGCCTGCTTAATCACTAACTCTGCCAACTTACGGCCGTAATCAACATGCTGATTGAGCCATAAATCAAGCGCTGATTTAACAAAACCAGAGACTAAACGCACAGCATCTCTTGAATTTAATCGTTCTTTGATTTGCCCTTGGAATTGCGGATCTAAAACTTTGGCTGATAAAACGAATGAGGCGCGAGCAAATACATCCTCAGGCATTAATTTCACACCTTTTGGTTGCAAAGCATGAATATCTATAAAGCTCTTGACTGCATTGAATAAGCCATCACGCAATCCGCTTTCATGTGTTCCACCTGCAGGAGTTGGAATTAAGTTCACATAACTTTCGCGAACAGGAGCCCCCTCTTCAGTCCAAGCCACAACCCAGCTTGCTCCTTCACCCTCAGCAAATGAGTCTTCGCCTGGTCGGTTAGGGTCAGCAAAATGTTCGCCATCAAATGCAGGAATCACTACCGGACTATGACCACCCTGTGCCATCGCCTCATCGAGGTAACCTCTTAAGCCTTGTGTGTATAACCAAGTTTGTGGCTCACCACCTTTTTCTTGAATCAAGGTAACTTTGACACCTGGCAAAAGAACTGCTTTAGAACGCAATAAGCGTTGCAATTCTGCCAAAGGAATTTGAGCGCTATCAAAATACTTAGGGTCAGGCCAAGCTCTTACTCGAGTGCCATTGGGGCGATCACCCATCGGAGCAATCTTTGATTTAAGCGCTTCAACCACAAAACCTGCTTCAAACGCCAAGGTGGAAATCTGCTTATCACGCCAAACAGTCACTTCCATACGCTTAGATAAGGCATTGGTCACTGATACACCAACACCGTGAAGACCGCCTGAGAAAGCATATGCACCGCCAGAGCCTTTTTCGAATTTACCGCCAGCATGCAGTTGGGTAAACACCAACTCGACTACCGGTCTCTTCTCCTCTGGATGCATGCCTACTGGAATACCGCGACCATCGTCTTCAACGCTCACACTACCATCGGTGTGCAAG
>VFQS010003846.1_pt1 | contig 11222 bp, 4 predicted proteins | sample 3512361 | NCBI WGS metagenome assembly VFQS01 (sample SAMN10412375, study PRJNA504923) | tailings metagenome | isolation source: Relicate 1 Philex TSF3 active mining | place: Philippines | reverse complement strand
CGTGCATTGCATCACGCGGCGCAGAAAGAAGCACTCATGCCGTATGAGCGAATTTTAAAAACGCTCATATCTGATGAGAAGGCATTTCTGAGCCAAGCCGGTCTGAAGAAGTCCTTTAGATCGACTCTTAATGAAAGGAAACAAATGTCTACAAAGACATCAATCAAGCGCATTGCGCTTGTTGCTGTGTCAGCGTTGGGCTTTGGTCTGTTGTCAGTAGTGCCTGCAAAGGCCGCAGCAGCTGGTACTCAAATTCCAATTGTTGCCACAATAACTAATACGACAACGACCCTTGCTGGGCGCGTAGGTAATCAAGTATCGCTCGATATTTCTGCCACTTTAGCGGGCACGGCGTCTGCCACTGCTCCAGGTGAATTCCCGGCTCTCTCATTTGCGGCGGCGTTTACTGAGCGACCTTCAGGTGCAGCGGCTGTACAGCCAACATTTTCTATAACAACCGCTCAGGCTGCTGCCGTTGATGCAGACCTTACTCTTGGAGCTGCGGCTCTTGCCGCACAAGGTGTAACAACTGCTCCAGACAGTGTGACTGCTGTTGAAGGAACCTCAACTACTCCGACGGTCTTTACGGTGTTTGGAGACGATGGCGATGACGTGGCAGCAGTAACAACCGCAGCTACGGTTGGAACATTGACATTTACTCCAACAATTGCCGGTACATACAAACTCAATGTTTGGAATGAATTAAACATTACAGGAGCTGCTTCATTAAGTGGCACTGAAACTTATAAATCCTTTACTATCATTGTTTCAGAAGGAATATCTACTGTAACATTGACAAAAGTAACGGGTGACTCTGTTGAAGACGCTTCGTATGGCGCCATTGTAAAAGTTGAAATCAAGGATGCTGCGGGTAATGCCGGCGCCCTGGCCGCCGGAGAAGCTGTAACCATAGATCCATCTCTGTCGGGAACCATCTATTCTGTTCGAGCTGGTGCTACTGGCACAGATGCGACTACATCCGCTGCTGCGGGTGCAGCCGTTAACTTAACTAGCAGTAATTTCTCAAATGGTGTCTCCTATGTGAATATTATTGATGGGACCGCAGAGACTTCTGTTATTACTGCAACTCTGTCCAGTAGTTCATCTGTGTCTAACACAGTTTCTGTCCGCTTCTACACGAAGACTGATGGAACAACTACAGTTGCACCTAAGTCAACTACAACAGGTTGGGTAGAAAATTCGGCTCCGGCATACAACGTTCCGCTGGTGTCGTCCGTTACTTTCCGTGCTTCAGGAAATGCTTCAGCGCAAACTGGAGAATACGTAGCAGTAACTATCCGAGATACCGATGGAAAAATTACCGGCTTAACCAATGCTTATTATGATCGTGTCTTGGCGTTGACTGATGCAACGGCAACTGCTGGTACGGCTAGCGCTTATGCGGACTTTACATTGGCAGCTACTTTTGCTGCTACCTCGCAAAGCTATTCTGTATCAGCCTCAACTATTGCAGCTGGCACTACGACAATCGCAACGAACCCATTAGTAATGACATCAACTGCAGTTGACATCAGTGCAGGGACGATTAATGACAATACAACGGGTTCTGACACAGTTTCTGTGGATAATGACACCTTGCGAATCGCTCCAGCTGGTACTGCATCATTCGTTGTAACAGTCTCTGACCAATTTGGAAGAGTTCTTCCAAATTCACGAGTGACTATGACCTGGGCGGGAAGAAACGCTTCAACTGCAGCAACTCAAAAGGTTGGATTGTCAAATTCAGATGGTGTGGTGACGCTTTCATATACTGACTCGGCAGCGTCAACGGTAACTGCTACTTCTGATACCGTGACATTCACGGCATCGGACGGAACAAACTCCTCGTCATCCACGGCGACTATTAGTTGGCTCCCAACAACAGTCGGCACAGTAACAATCCTCGGTGGAAACAACACGACAACAGGAGTTGCATCTACCTCTCCACAATGGAAAGATATTGCGGCAGGCGATGGTGCCGAAGCAGGCACTGCGCCTATCACTGCTACAGTCAAAGATGCCAGCGGAGCTTTGTTGGTTGGCGTACCTGTGACATTCACCGTCAGTGGTGAAGGAGTTGCAATTCTTTCAACGACACAAACCGTGTATACAGGTTCAGCTGGGACAGCAGCATCATCTGTTTATGCTTGGCTAACTGGAAGCTACACAGTAACTGCCACTGCTGGAGGCGTTTCGGGCACTTCCGTTTATCAGTTCCGTCAATCGGGTGCTGGCGAACAAAGAACTATAACCGCGTCAGTTAATGGAAGTATCGTAACCGCAAAGGTTGTAGATCGATTCGGAAACCCTGTTCCATCCGTTACGGTTTACGCTACGAAAACCGGATCTGGCTACTTCGGTTCCGGAACCCTTAAGTCAAATGACACAACTGACAATAATGGTGAAGTGAGCTTCATTGTAAATGGTGGCGAGGCAACTGTTACCCTTGCGACTTACGATGCATCAACAGCAGTTGCTCCATTCGGATCAGGTCAGACTTGTGCACGCGCTGGTGCATTAGATTGCAATGTCGATGCAGCAGATGATACTGAATTCACTGCATACACAGCGGGTACTGCATTAGTTGCTGAAGAGGGCGTAGGTGCATCTTTTAGTGCTGCCGGCGTCGCCTCCGCTGTAGTCTCAGTATCGGCTGAATCAGCGAATGCTGCTGCAACTGCAGCAGAAGCTGCTGCTGACGCTGCTGCTGAAGCAATCGATGCTGCTAACGCTGCAACCGATGCTGCAAACCTAGCTGCTGAAGCTGCAGATGCTGCAACTGTTGCTGCTGAAGAAGCACGCGATGCTGCTGATGCTGCTACCGCTGCTGTTGAAGAACTAGCTACTCAGGTAGCTACTTTGATGGCTGCTCTAAAGGCACAGATCACAACCTTGGCTAACACAGTTGCCAAGATTGCAAAGAAAGTAAAGGCGTAAAGCCTTAGCTTTCAAAAAGTAGTAACCGATGGCCTCTGGGAAACCAGGGGCCATCGGCCTTTTGTAAGAGTGAAAAGTCTTTGGGAATTAACCTTGCAATGTAGAGCCAGCTTGCAGACGTTTTGCCATCACTCCTGCAACATCCAGCCAACGCAATACTTCTTCATCGGCAATCGGTTTCTCGCCAGCAACAACTACATACAGTCCAGTGAAATACATTCCGCTGTATTGATAGACGCCTAGAAGTTGGCGTGCTGCCTGACCTTTACCAATTGTCGCTCGCACAACTACACGAGACTTTTCCTCGACCAAGGAAGCCTTGATGTCCGGCAAGCTTTGGAAGGTGTAATCGGTGAAGGTGCCGTTTTCTGTGCCACCTTTATTAGTCACGCAAGCCTCGTAGTTCTTCTTCAGCTCCGCTAATGCTGCGTTGGCTGCTGCAACAGATTTGTACTTAACTGTCTCGGAAGATAGGAACAAATAAGGAGATCCAACTTTTGTTACTGAAATCTGACGGCGAACCTCTCGACCACTTTCTGACGCATATGAAGCGGCACAAAGATCCAAAGTTGGATCTAACAATGTGGTTCCGCGGGCCATCGGCAAAATGGTCCAGTCACTTGTGAAATCCTGTTGGTTAAAGCCGAATCGGCTCATGCTCTTTTGAATCGGTTCATCCAAAGATGGATCCGGAATCTCTGGACCCTTAGAAACAGGCTTAAATTCGCTGATTTTGGCTTCAAATTTGGTCAATCCGCCAAATACAAAGTTCTTGCCCGATATTCGAATTACCTTATTTCTTGCCCCAATAGAGACCGCATCGGAGTTACGCAATACCTGTGCGGTAGAGTCAGAAATCTTTACCGCTGATTTTCCGGACACCAAAATCTCAGCACTACCCTCACCAATTAGCGCCGACACATTTCCGTTTGTAGAAATTGAAGCATTGCACTTACCGGTGCATTTCAAAGCACCACTGCCAAAAATCGCCGGGGCGGCGCTCCATTTACCAGTTCGCTTTGATTTAGCTGCTTCAATAAAGGAAGAGGAGAGTGAAACATCCCCAGCCATGCCATTACCCAAGCAGTCAAAAACCTGTGCCTTGGCGCTAAATGAAGCACCAGTCGGCACTACAAATGATGGGGAACTCTTTGCAGCCGATCTTGCTAATACAAATCCTTCTGGATTATGCAAAATGATTGAACACAATCCAATTCCCTCATCTCGCACACCCGACCAGGTAACTGTGGTTTCCTTGGAATTGATAGACGAGACTTTGAAATCCGATGTGATTACAGGATTTCCTCTATCAACATAAGCCTTAACACTCTTTGACCAAGGACTCTTATTTCCCCAAACATCAATAGCACGCACCGCGATGCTGTAATCACCTTCGGGTAGGTTCTTCAAATAAACAGTCTTTAATGGCGCAAATGGATTTAGATAAGTAGGTGTGAAGTTCGAAACTTCAGCCGACTCAACCGCACTTACCTTGCCATCAACATCGACCTCAAAACCTGCAATCGCAGTCTCACCATCGTCATAACCACTCTTGATAATCGACACTTCTGGATAGCGCCACTGCGCCGGATCAATTAACTCAGGAGCAGGTGGTGGAGTGGTATCTGCTTTGCGGGTAATAGAAACCGTCACTTTGTTTGCAGAAGCACTCGGGCTGGCCACAATCGAGACATTTCCGCTGAATGTCGTAGCCACATTTCCCTGCGGCAAAGTCATTGATCCATTGGCTTTTGAGCGCACATATGTGTAGTTATCCCAGTTCAACATCCAATAATCAGTGGTAACTCCAGACCCTGGCTCCGACGCCGCAGAGTCCTCCGGATTTGGACTGACAATCGCAGCAGTCGGCGGTGGATCGGTGCGGAAAATAACTAACCCAGCTTTGTAATTAGTAGCAAAGCTGGCTCGGCGATACTCCACCCAGTAAGTCGCTTTTCCATCGCGAATAAAAATTGCCCGAGTACCGCCGATTACATCAGTAGCACTTAACTCAACCTTTTCACTTAACCAAGATTGATAAATATCTTTCTCATCTAAATAACCCAACTGCCATTGATTGTAGGTAGACAAAGGCGCATCAACATCCACATTGCCCATCACATCAACAGTGCCGCCATATTCAACAGCTTTGCAATCGGTTCCCCATGGCCCATCATTCTTTCCCGAATCACAACGCAAGAAGTTGCTATGGCCTAATCCCAGTGCGTGCCCCAATTCATGAACAATGATGAAAGGATCTGCCGTGTTATTTAATGTCAATACACCCCCACCATTATTAATGTTCCCCATCAAAGCTCGGCCAGTCCAAACACAACCTGCATTTGGAGTAAGAATCACCAGATATCTCTTTGAATAATCTTCAATGTTTAGTCGCTTATAAGTTTCTGACCTTATGGAATTCATAAACTGTGAAGCTGAATTTCCTTCACATTGCATAGGGAGTGTCAAAGTTAAAGTGGAATTTAGAGTTTTGCCATGCACGAATTCAATGGATTTGTCTTCTTGCGAATCTTCAAATGTAGTGTATCTCTTCCACCTTTGATTTACTTCGGTTTTTATCGAATTCTCAACTTGATTCAAACTGACTTCAAATGGCTTCGAGCCGATCCAATTAACTCCGACAACATCAATCAGTCGAATATCCGCCGCACTGGCTGGCGAGACCATTGAAAATACCAGGGAGGTTGCGAGAGCAAAAGTAGAGAAAATTCGGATTCGCACCGGCTCACAATAAGTGAGCAACACATTAATCGCACATGTAAATGACCACAATTAACTTAGAAAAGCCCGAAGGGCCCCCATTTCTGAGAGCCCCTCGGTGATATTCCATCGGGTCGTGCCCCGTGGAATTCATTGTTTATTGCTCAAGCACTATTGATTCGTAAAGCTCTATGGGTTAGTTGCCCTTGCAGCAGCGCGCTTACGAGCCTCGCGAGCTTCTTTTGTGAAGTTAGCGGCCGTTGCGAGTGCTCGTTGTCTCTCCATTTCTTCAGCTTTAGCTGTTGCAATCGACTTCTTCACGACATCGGAGATGACAATTGACGAAGACTGCATATTGGCGCCACGCTCCCACGCATAAACCGTGCAGTAAGCATCAAAATTCTCGCTACCTGTAATGTCCCAAGTCGCTGACTCTAAATTCGCACTTCCAGCGATTTGCCCACTTATTGGTTCAAAAAAATGGGTCGGAATTACTGAAAGATTTTCGGACCCGACTCTTGACGTGGCTACTCCATCTATATAGAGCGTATAGATGAGAGCCTCTAGTTTTGACTCTTCTTCTGTGGAGCCACCATTTAGAAATTTATATGACCCACTAGTGCAAGTGAGTTGGTTGCCTTCTTGAGTCATCTCTGGTCGTGATAAAACTTTTAGAGAATTTGATGCGCGAGATGTGGCGGGACTCCCCGATCGAACTAAACTCACTTGCTTCCAATTATTTTGATTGACGAAGTTATCTCTCCATTCGAGAACAAGCCATCCCACGGCATTTAAAGGGTCTGAGGTTTCATCAGCGAGCGGTTTTTCATTCATTTCATTCTGCGAAAATAAACCTTCGGCACCAATAGTTACTGTCACCGTGTAGTTTCCACTAATTACATTGTTGTACGAGAGGGCGCTGACAGAACCGACGCCATAAAATTGTCCGGTGTTGTTTGTAATGTTTACGGCGCCTCCATTTGAAACGTTTAGGGAGTTGCCTGCTCCATCATTAATGTAACCAAGGAATCCCTCTGCAGCGTTAGAAACATTAATCGTTACTACGTCTCCATCGTTTACGCCAGAAATAGTGTAATTAGGGTAGAGACGGCCTAAGCCATCATCCTGAAAATTATTTAAGTCGATAGCAATAGTTTGATCGGCATAAGCCGATGAAGGAAAAAATAGACTTGCAGCAACGATAATTCCGAGACTCTTGACTAATTTAAGTTTCAAGAAAATTCCTTTGTATAAGTTTCGGGACCAAATTTCTTTTGTTGAAGAACTGGCCCCGATTCTCCTAAAAGAATCAGGGCCAGCCCTGTACTGCTTAGCCTGTATTAGGCCTTTAGCTTCTTGGCTATCTTGGCCATTGTTTTGGACAATTTAGTAATTGAAGCTTTAGTGCTGGAAGCAAACTCCTCAATTTGAATCTTGAGTTGTTCGATCGCAACATTCGCAGCATCGGCCGCATTGCGTGCGTCCAGCGCTGCAGAAGAAGCGGCATCGGCAGCTTCCTGTGCAAGTTGTGCAGCTTGGATGGCAGCTTCAGCTGCATCTTTCGCTTCACTAACTGCATCGGTAATTAGCTGCACTTCCTCTGAAGTGGCCACGACTGGTGTCGGCTCGTCAGCAATGGCAGGTGCCATGCTGAGAGACAGAGCCAATACAAGGCCAGAGATCAGTCGTGTAGGTTTCATATTTAGGCCTTAACCTTCTTTGCAATCTTGGCAACTGTGTTAGCCAAGGTTGTGAGCTGTGCCTTCAGAGCCGACATCAAAGTGGCGACCTGAGTTGCAAGCTCTTCAACAGCAGCTGTTGCAGCATCTGCAGCATCGCGTGCTTCTTCAGCAGCGACAGTTGCAGCATCTGCAGCTTCAGCAGCTAGGTTTGCAGCATCGGTTGCAGCGTTAGCAGCATCAATGGCTTCGAGAGCAGCATCAGCTGCAGCCTCTACGTCCTTACCGGTGCCAATTGCCTTTGCTAGCTCAAGCAGAGCATCTGCAGTTGAGACAGAGGTGTTCTTGGTGAAGGTAACGGTGCCTGATGCTGACTTCACAGCCGCTGTTACGCCGGCAACAGTTGTCGCAGACTGCGTATCTCCACCGCCAGCTGTTGCCAGACCTGGAGTTGTAGCTACGTTTACTGTGACGATGCCTGCAATGTCATCAGCTTGTGCACCTGTAAAGCTTGCTGAAACAGTGTTTGTTCCAGTTTCGCTATCAGAAGAAACAACCTGAACTTGTGCTTCACCGTTTACATTTGTTTCCTTAGCAAGTGAATCACCTGAGACTAGACGCCCAACGCCAGAAAGCTGGAATGTGACATCAACGCCGGCCACTGGGTTACCCCAACGGTCGGTGACCTTTGCTAGAACGGTTACTGGTGTACCGGCAACAGCAGTTCCCGCTGTTACTGCAATGTAACGACCATCATGATCGCCAGTAGCCGTTGCTTGATCAGCCTGGTTTACCCACTTAACGGGAAGTGAAGTGTTTGAAGTTACGCCAACAGCAGACGCTGTAATTGCGGATGAACCTACTAGATCGCGATATGCGTCGATTGTGCAGAGCCCATCAGCATCAGTAACGGAAGTATTGATTCCATTTTCAAATAGATCACCAGCGCCACCGGCCCAGGTGCAGAGAATTCCTGCGCCTGAAGATGTGTTATCAGCCTTGCGGACAGTTGCTGTGTAGGTGGTGTAACGAGCAGGGATGCCCGAAGCCTTAGCCTGATCAATCTGCTTAGTTGTTGTCGCAGAAGTTACGACCACAGATGCGACTGATGGACCAGTCAATGAGTAAGTAACAGACTTTGAACCGGTAGCCGAAGCTGCCGCACCAGTTGAGGTGGTGTAGTTGTAGGTCCAGGTAATTGTGTCTGTGTTTGGAGTTGTAAGTGTTGTCGCGACTCCTGAGGAATCTGTAACAACTACGTTTCCAAAAGAACCATCTTCCGCTGTAGTAACCGAACCATTTGATGGGTTACGGCCTGATACTGAGTAGAAAACAGTCTTTGCAGAAAGAACACGTCCAAATTGATCAGCAAGTGATCCGCTGAAAGTGGTCGATGCGCCATCTTTTGCAAGGACTGCAGCAGATGGGGTTGCTGTAATTGCTGGTGTCGCGGTTGCATAAGTTACTGCAATCGCTGCGTTACCGGTTCCTGTTCCAGAAGTTCCTGAAGTACCGCCAAGAACGCTTACCGTATAGGAATCAGCTGCGGCACCAGTTACAGCCTCAGACCAAGTCGCAGTTGCGTCAGATCCAAGACGACGAATCGTTACTGTCTCTGGAGCAACTGTTAGGGATGTTCCAACAGCAGCTGGTCGACGAAGTACGATAATGTATTGATTAGCTTGCGCAGCGGGGGCAGTCACTTTGTAGGTAATGCTTGTAACCGCCTTATCAACAGTAATTGCTTCAGCAGCTGGTAGAGCTGAAGTAGAGGTTACTCCCGCCTTGAACAAGTCTTCTTTACCGAGAGCTCCAACTGTGCCGATGCCAACAGCATCAATGGCTTCAAGCTGTGTGATTGCATCAGCGAGATAAACATTTCTGTAGGTGTCGGTTTTGGTGGTCGCGGTGCCGGACAATGCCAAGGTAACTTCAACATCAGTGTATCCAGTAGAGGCACCGGCAGATGAGATAGTCGCATCGAAAATGTAGGTATTTGTGTTTCCTACACGAGTCATAGAAGTTGCGGAACCAGATGCTCCAATATCTGACTCATCAGTATCTTCGAAGATGGTTGGAGTACAAGTTGCAGGGTTTCCTAGTGTGTCGGCACAGGTTACGGTTACTCGGAAATTATCCAATAGACCGGCTGCGTTACCCAAAGTTTCAGTGTTTGCAATACCAACCGAACCAGAATCGTTATTTGCAGTGTTAGCAGTAAGTGAACGACTCAACGAAATTGTGGAACCAGTTGCAGTTGCAGCACCGCCGAAGCGGACAGAAACTGTGGTAGCGATTTCACCCGTAGTGAACTCGCCGTCACCATTGCTATCTGCCCAAATCTGGATTCCATAAGTGCCAGCCACTGATAATTTGTTAGCTCCTGCAGTTCCATTGTAAGCAATTCCTACAGTTGCACCTGTGGCATTTGAACCAGCACCCACAAGATCAGTGATTGTGAATCCCGAACCTTTGTAGCCGGGAATGAACTCAACTGCGGTAGAAGGTGCTGTAAGCACACGAGCCTTCACGGCACCCGTACCAGCAGGCTTAGACACAACGATTGTCGCAGTTGCGTCTGTGGATGCAGTCAAGGTGTAGAAAGGTGCATCTGTAGCCGCAGTAACCGCGCCCGATGCAACCGCAGGCAAAACAGTGAAGGTCACAAAATCTCCAGATGCTCCTGCTGCTGCCTCGGCAGTTCCTTCATTTGCGGTAGTTAGATCTGTTGCATGGCTACCAACTCCGATTTTATATAGGCCAGGAACCAATAGGTTGTTTGGAATTATTAGTGAAGGGGACGTAGAAGTTGCCGTTAGTGCAGAAGAAGTAACGGTCAAGTTTGTCCCACGATATCCGGCTGGGATATCTCCGTTCGTTGCGCTGCCGAGGAACTGGTCATCGTCGCCTGGGCAAAAACCGTTTGGCGAAATAAGACAGTTTCCAGCAACTTTGTCTGTTGCGCCAGAAGTCGTGAAGCTGATGGTTACATCAGCGCCACCAACGAAGAAGACTCCTCCGTTGTTAACCGCCGCTGCTGAGGTAACTGCCTTCGCAGGCACTACTGACAACAGACCAAAGCCCAACGCTGACACAGCAACAAGCGCAATGCGCTTGATTGATGTCTTTGTAGACATTTGTTTCCTTTCTAAAAAAGTCGATCTAGAGGATTTCTCTAAATCGGCTGGGCGCTTGAGGATGCACTCATCAGATATGAGTGAGCCTTTTTCAGAGTTGTGGACAAAAGAGAGGCAATGTCAGGGGCTGGATAAAGGATTCGACTGTTCAAAACAGATCGGAGAAATAATGACTTCTCAGTTGGTACCAGACTGGTACCATTTGAAAATGGCTATGAATTTGAGGCTTTCCCCGGAGCAAACCAAGGCTTTGAAAAAGGCAGCTGCTGAAGATGGCATTTCCATGCAGGAAGCTGCGCTGAGGGCGATTGATGCATATACCTCTCGGCGCAGGAAGGTCATTCTTGAGTCAATAGAGAAGATTCGTACTGAGGACGCTGAGTTGCTTCGACGTCTCTCTCGATGAAGTCCAAGATCCAATACCTTTTTCTGGATGAGGAGATTGAAATAGGTATGGCTTTGATCCCCGATTTCCGAATCCGGGATATAGGTCTACTTGAATCCGCCGTTAATAGACCAGAGATGACTGTTTATGGTCAAGAGGTATACAAAACACTTGCTGAAAAGATTGCGGCATTGATGCACTCTCTTGTTTCAAACCACGCTTTGGCGGATGGCAACAAAAGAAACACTTGGTCATGCGGTCGAATGTTTGCAATTCTTAACGGTTGTGACTTTCAAGTAAATGTTGATGAGGCAGAAAGAGTAATTGTGGCTCTTGCCAGCGGTGAATTAGATGCGAAATCAT
>VFQS010003845.1_pt1 | contig 11235 bp, 8 predicted proteins | sample 3512361 | NCBI WGS metagenome assembly VFQS01 (sample SAMN10412375, study PRJNA504923) | tailings metagenome | isolation source: Relicate 1 Philex TSF3 active mining | place: Philippines | reverse complement strand
AGTGCAAGAGCCAGAGTGGAGGAGGCAATGCGCAGGCCCTCGCTTTGGGACTCGGCCATGCACTATTTCAATCACCGCTCACCGCTTCCAGAGGAAGCACTGAATAGAGATGTCTCTCAACCTTGGAATGAAAGCGCAGCTGTGCAGGAGGTGCTGATAACCATCCATCGCAACGACCCAGAGGCTTCTCTAGTTGGCGAAGCACTGGTGGATCTCGATGAGGGCTTCCAGGAGTGGCGCTACAGGCACGTAAAAATGGTGGAGAGGACCATTGGAAAAAAGCAGGGAACAGGTGGCTCGAGTGGGGTTGGCTATCTTGCCAGCACTCTCTTTCGCCCAGTTTTTCCTGATTTGTGGGCAATTAGAAGCCAGTTTTAGCCAAAGCTCTTTGGGGCTAACCTTGTCGGGTGGCAAAAATAGCTGTTTATCCAGGATCGTTTGATCCAATCACCCTCGGACATCTTTCCGTAATCCGCAGGGCCAAGTCTTTCTGTGATGAGCTGATTGTCTTGGTGGTGCACAACCCCAACAAAAAGAGTCTCTTTTCACCTGCCGAGCGAATGCAGTTGATTGAAAATTCATGCCAAGAGCTGGGCTTATCGGGCATCACCGTGAAGGAACTGAGCAGTGGTCTGTTAGCGCCTTTTGCAAAAGACCTAGGCGCTCAGATTCTTATCAAGGGTTTAAGAACCGCAGCTGACTTGGATTACGAACTCCAATTTGCCAGCATGAACAGAGATCTCACTGGCGTCGAAACCGTCTTTCTTCCAACAGAACCCGCTTTCAGCCAAACATCTTCCTCGCTAATCAGAGAGGTGTCTGCTCTTGGTGGCGATGTCTCAGGACATGTGACCAAAGCTGTAGCCGAAGCCCTTGCTTCGAAGGTGAAAAAGTGAGCCTGGTCGTTCAGGTTAAAGACCTGATGCTGAAACCAGGCAGCATGAAGGAAATTGATTTAGAACACAAGCTGGAAAATGATCTCGGAACCGAGATGGTGTCGGTCAAGGCTGGTCAGAATGTCAACTTAGATCTGCGCCTAGAGTCTGTTCACGAAGGGATTCTGGTCACGGCAGAGGGAGAGGCAATCGCCGAAACCGAATGCTCGCGTTGCCTTGAACCAATGAAGCTGGAGATAGACATAGATTTTCAGGAGCTCTATCACTATCGTCCAGAGACCGAAGAGGACTTTGTAATTGAACAAGACCGAGTGGTTCTTGAGCAACCGCTCATCGATGCGGTGGTTTTAGAGCTGCCAATCAAACCGCTCTGCAGTGAAGACTGCCCCGGGTTATGTGCTGACTGTGGTGAAAAGTTAGATGCAGGCAGCCACGAACATCAAAAACCTGTGGACCCGAGATTTGATGCGCTAAAGGACTTTGGAAGCTAGCTTCACCACGTTGCTAAGAAGCATGGCCCGTGTCATCGGCCCCACCCCACCTGGATTTGGAGCAAAGTAGCCAGCAACCTCGGCAACCGAAGGTTCGACATCGCCAACTAGCTTGCCGTTAATTCGACTGATTCCAACATCCAATACCGCGGCACCGTCTTTGATCCAATCTTTCTTCACAAATCCCGCCCTGCCTACAGCGGCTACTACAACATCCGACTGGGCAACCAGTTCTGGGACATCTTTGGTTGCGCTGTGAATCAAGATAGGTGTTGCATCAACTGCCTTGCTGGAAAGGAGCAAGCCTAGAGGACGACCAACGGTTAGTCCCCTTCCGATTACCGCCACCCTCGCGCTCTTGAGAGAAACTTGGTAGCGGTTGAGCAACTCAACTATTCCAGCTGGCGTGCAGGGAAGAGGTGATGAGAATTCACCCGTGGTATTCATCACCAACTTCCCAAGGTTTACTGGGTGCAAACCATCGGCATCCTTATCTGGATCAATTTGCTCCAGCAGTTGATTGGCATCCATTGATTTAGGTAAAGGAAGCTGAACGATGTATCCGGTGACCTCACTTGCCTGATTGAGATCTCTGATTGCAGATTCAACATCGGCCTTTGTCGCCGAGGCAGGTAGGTCGATGCGAATCGAGTCGATACCAATTTCCGCGCAGTCTCTGTGCTTTCCCGCAACATAGGAAACCGAACCGGGGTCATCCCCAACCAGCAGTGTTCCAAGCCCTGGTTTTTTGCCAGCCTTTGTTAGTTCGCTGACTCTGCTGGCTAGCTCCCGCTTGATATCGCCTGCGGTCTTTTTGCCATCCAGAGTTATTGCTGTCAATGAATTACCAGTCTTCGAGTCCCTGATAGAGAGGGAAGGCATCGGTCAAGGCGACAACTCTCTTTCTTAGTGCAGGAAGATCAGCTCCAGGAAGCAGCGCTAGGGCGATGATGTCTGCCACCTCTTCGAATTCTTTCTCACCAAATCCACGTGTGGCGAGCGCCGCCGTACCAATGCGAATACCGGAGGTAACCATTGGAGGCCTTGGGTCATTCGGCACCGAGTTTTTATTTACAGTGACACCAGCTTCGTGAAGGATGTTCTCGGCAGTCTGACCATCGATTGCAGCGTTGCGCAAATCAACAAGTACAAGGTGAACATCCGTGCCGCCGGTCAGAATAGAGATACCGGCATTCACCACATCCGCATGATTCAATCTGTTTGCCAAAATCTTTGCCCCGTCAACTGTTCGCTGCTGCTGGTCTCTAAACTCCTGAGTCATCGCCGCCTTGAAAGCAACTGCCTTGGCTGCAACAACGTGCATGAGCGGACCGCCCTGTTGACCTGGGAAGACAGCGGTGTCAATCTTCTTGCCCCACTCCTCCTTGCAGAGAATCATTCCCGATCGAGGTCCAGCCAAAGTCTTGTGAACTGTTGAAGAAACCACATCTGCGTATGGAACAGGTGATGGATGGACGCCACCGGCGACTAGACCTGAGAAGTGGGCCATGTCCACCCACAGCTTCGCACCAACCTCATCCGCAATTGATCGGAACGCAGCAAAGTCGAGGTGCCTGGAGTAGGCAGACCAGCCCGCAATCAACACGGCAGGCTTAGTTTCCAATGCTCTCTGGCGAACGATATCCATGTCAATCAGGAAGCTGTCTGGGTGAAGTTCATAGGCGTGAGCCTCATACATCTTTCCTGAGAAGTTGAGCTTCATACCATGAGTGAGGTGCCCTCCGTGGGCCAGACTCAAACCGAGGATTCTGTCTCCAGGATTAGCCAATGCCATCATCACGGCAGCATTAGCAGTTGCTCCAGAGTGCGGTTGTACGTTCACATACTCTGCCCCGTAGAGCTCTTTGGCTCTATCCCTGGCTAGATTTTCGGCAACATCCACTACCTCACAGCCGCCGTAGTAGCGCTTGCCGGGGTAACCCTCAGCGTATTTATTGGTCAAGACGGAGCCCTGAGCCTGCAAGATGGCGCGAGAGACAAAGTTCTCACTGGCAATCATCTCGAGTGTCCCCCGCTGCCTATTTAGTTCGTCCTGCAGAACCTTGGCAATCTCTGGATCTACTTGGGAAAGGGGTGCTGAGTGCTGAGGATTTAGTGGCATGAGCGAAAGTTTACTAGCCGCTGAGAACTAGACTGACTGGCTCGCAGAAATAGGATGGTGCGGGTGAATAGCAAAGAGCACTGGGTCCTGACCTTCGTCTGCCCTGACCGACCTGGCATTGTCCATGCCATCTCCGGAGCGGTGGTGGAGGCCGGTGGCAATATCACCGAGAGCCAGCAGTTCACCTCTACTGACACCGGTCGGTTCTTTATGAGACTGCAAATTGAAGCTGCCATCTCTAAAGCAGATTTTGAAAGCCGGATTGAATCCATTATTGGTAAGTACTCCTTGGAATACGTGCTTGATTACGTTGGCCGACCGATGAAAACGGTAATTCTGGTTTCAAAGGCGGGACACTGCCTGAATGACATTCTCTATCGTCAACGAGCTGGGCAATTACCAATTCAAATAGCCGGCGTCTTCTCGAATCACGATGAGCTATCAGAGATGGCTAACTTTTTCGGAATTGATTTTGAATCACACGCCATCACTAACGGTGTAGAAAAAGCTCTGTTTGAAAAAAGACTACGTGAATACATCCACGCAGAAAGTGTCGAGCTGATTGTTTTGGCAAGGTTTATGCAAATTCTTTCCAGTGAATTCTGCAAGGAATTTGAAGGAAAAATTATCAACATCCATCACTCATTCCTCCCGGGCTTCAAAGGAGCCAACCCTTACGCTCAAGCTCATGCTCGAGGGGTGAAACTAATTGGTGCCACTGCTCACTTTGTCACTGAAGACTTGGATGAAGGTCCAATCATTGAACAGAACGTAACCAGAGTTGATCACGCGGCTTCGAAAGATGCCCTCGTGCAGATTGGACAGGACGCGGAGTCGAAAACCCTGACACAAGCCATCAGGTGGTTTGCCGAACACCGCGTCCTGCTAGATGGTCAAAGAACCATCATCTTCCGCTAAATCGAACTGCAACAGCCGCTAAAACTAGCAGCAGCGCAATTGCCAACAGTATTGGGATGATTGGTAATTCGTCATCCCTCTCTTTCACCAACTCAGTTGATGCAACGGGCTTGGCATCAACATCGGAAGATTTAACTAGCACTTCACTCTGGGTCAGTATCTCATCCTTTGCCTCAATAACTATCTCTGCTGGATCACTCAAGGAGGGCTTGGGTTTGGTGATTTGCAGGGGTTGAGGATCAGCAACTGTTTCTTGAGTAGCAAGAATTTCCTCAAATACCTCATCTAGTTCAGCAACTACCTCAGGTGATTCAGACACCATCTCAACAACCTCAGACTCAGTTTGGGTTGTAACCTCTTCGCTTTCAGTTGAAGGCGAAACTTCATTCTCAACTGGTGGAATAGGAGCGACCGTAACTCGCTCAGGCTCAGGGGTGATTGGCTGAGTAACTGGTGGAACAGGGTCTACTGGAGTTGGACTTGGAGAAGGCGTCGGAACCGGAGTCGGTGCAGGGGTTGGTTCAGGAGTTGGTGCAGGGGTGGGTTCAGGTGTTGGAGAAGGCGCTGGGTCGACATTGGGTGACTCAGTTGGGTTGTCGACTATTGGCTCTGACACTGCAACAACCTCTGCATTTTCAAAACTCACGGAGCGAGCAAGTAAGGGCCCAAGGTTTCCAAGCGAATCAGCAACTGCGCTTTCGGACAGAGTCCAACCACCAGATCCATGACCACACTCTGCCCAAAAGAGCCAGCCAAACTCCTTTTCTGCATGGAAGCTTTGGCATTCTCCACTGAAACTGAATGTCACAGCTTCGGCGGAGAAACTAACCTGCTCGGAAAAATTCAATACAGCAGAGTAACTGAAGGGTCCCGAGCCACTGATGTCAACATTTGACCAGGTCGCTTCGGGAGCAGTTGTGTCAATCGTGAAAGTGAATGAAGCGGCAGAGGTTGGCCCCTGGTTGCCCCAGTTATCACTTAGCTCGTTTGCCTTTAGGGAGATTGAATTTTCTCCCTCTAAACAGTTGGTCAGCCTGATGGACTGATCAAGTAATTCTCCTTCGCAATTTCCGAGGTCAAAAGAAACAATCGAGCTCAGGGTTGATTCTGAAATTGAAAATCCCACGACAATTTCGGATGTTGAATACTGGTTTGCCTGATCTAGCCAAACGAAACTTGGAGCTAGGCCATCAAAGCTAATTGATGCAACCTGATTTTGCTGGGGTCCGTTTCCAGCTTGTCCGATTGAATTTGCGAGCAGAACGAGTTCAACTAGGCCATGTGTGCATAGATTTAGGGTGATTGTCGCTTGAGTTCCGGATACAAGAATGCTCTCAATGCTGCAACCAGAGACTGTGAAGTCACTGCTGGTTAGTCCAACTATGTCCTCGCTCACTGCCAGCTGAAATTCCGCCATAGTCGAGCTGGTTTGCTCACCCTGAAAACTCGTCACAACGGGAACCAGTGTGAAAGTTATTTGAATTCGCCCGTGCCCTGACTGAACACCAACTGCATGGTTGACATTCTGCGTAAAAGAAGTGTTGGCGTATGAAGATCCGCCACCTCCACCGCCACCATCTGCACAGCAGTCGTTGTCGTCGCCACCTCCGCCACCGCCGCCATACCAGCCACCGCCACCTCCGCCGCCACCAGCGTTCCAACTTGATCCACCCGTTCCACCCTGACCAAAGGAACCAGCGGTTCCAGGAGTGCCACCATTGTTGTAACCAACAGCTCCGCCAGCAGTCTGGGTTCCCCCACCACCGCCTCCACCCTGACCTGAGCCTCCAGTCTGTGCTTCCAAGCCGCCACCTGGTGCGCCAGTTGCGCCGGAGTAACCTCCGCCTCCGCCACCACCGCCAGCGACGATAATGCGTGAGGAAAGATCAAGAGATGTTCTGATGTCACTGGCTCCACCACCTGATCCCTCGTTACCTCTATTTCCTCCTGCTGTTCCGCCACCGTTGAAGCCGCCGGATGCGTTTCTACCCTGGCTTCCCTGACCGCCGACGAAAATGTAGAGGGTTTGCGGAAGGTTAATAAGCTGCCCAGTGACGGAACCGCCTCCACCACCTCTTGCGCCAGAAGCGCCATAGACAGTGAATTGGACATTGGTCGCTCCGGCTGGAACTGACCACTGCTGATAGGTGCCGCTGTATTCAAAGGTGACAGTGCATTCAGAGCCAACGCATACTTCAGAGGCATTTGCCGAAATGGGCGTTAGAAGGGAGAGGGAAATAGAGGCCAGCAGGCCGATGATGAATTTTTTCATGCGGGAAAAGTAAAACTCCCCACAGATTTCTGCAGGGAGTTTTCCACAGCCCACTAAAGGGCCAAGTTATTAGGCCATTCTGGCTTTCATGTTGCTTGCCAAAGTTGCCATGAACTCTTCGGTGGTTTGCCACTTTTGACCTGGACCAACTAGAGCCGCAAGATCCTTAGTCATGTTGCCATCTTCAACCGTCTTGATTACGACATCCTCTAGGGTCTGCGCAAAGGTGTCGACCTCTGGTGTGCCATCAAGTTTTGCTCTGTGCATTAAACCTCTGGTCCAGGCGAAGATGGAGGCGATTGGGTTGGTCGATGTCTTCTCGCCTTTTTGCCACTGACGGTAGTGGCGTGTTACGGTTCCGTGAGCAGCTTCAGCCAGGGCTGTCTGACCATCTGGTGTGCTGAGCACTGATGTCATTAGACCCAGAGAACCAAAGCCTTGAGCAACTGTGTCTGATTGGACATCGCCGTCATAGTTCTTGCAGGCCCAGACATATCCACCCTCCCACTTCAAAGCAGATGCGACCATGTCGTCAATGAGGCGATGCTCATAAGTCAGTCCTGCCGCGGCAAATTTGTCCTTGTATTCACTGTCAAAGATTTCCTGGAATGTGTCTTTGAAGGCGCCGTCATAGGCCTTGAGGATGGTGTTCTTGGTAGACATATATACAGGGAAGCCTCTTGAGAGCCCGTAGTTGAATGATGAGCGAGCAAAGTCCTTGATGGAGTCGATGTAGTTGTACATACCCATGGCCACACCACCGGTTGCTGGATACTCAGCCACCTGCATGGTCTGTGGTGCAGAACCATCTGCTGGGGTGTAGGTAATTGTCACCGTGCCAGCACCTGGCACCTTGAAGTCTGTCGCCTTGTACTGATCTCCGTGAGCGTGACGACCAATCACAATTGGTTTAGTCCAACCAGGGACCAGCCTTGGGATGTTGGAGATGATAATTGGCTCGCGAAAAACCACACCACCGAGGATGTTACGAATGGTCCCATTCGGACTCTTCCACATCTTCTTTAGACCAAATTCCTCAACTCTGGCTTCGTCAGGAGTGATGGTTGCGCACTTAACGCCAACGCCGTGAGTCTTAATTGCTTTGGCAGCGTCAATGGTCACCTGGTCATCGGTGGCATCGCGATTTTCAATAGAAAGGTCGTAGTAGTCAATCTCAACATCTAGGAAGGGAAGAATCAGGGTGTCCTTGATTTCCTGCCAGATGATTCTGGTCATCTCGTCGCCGTCTAGATCAACGACTTTTCCAACCACTTTGATTTTGCTCATTTTGCTCCTGAAATTCCGCGCGAAGCGCTAAAGGCAGCCTCCAGCCTATCGGTTAGCATGGTCTGATGCGCTCAGTCAGTTTTTTAGCATCTCTCTCCCTTCTTTCAATGCCTCTGGTGGGCTGCACCGCAGAACAGGTGGAGCAACCGTTCGATGAGCAAGTTGGTCTTCAGCTTTTTATGTGGCCATGGGAGTCAGTTGCCAAAGAATGTGAATTTATTGGAGACAGTGGCATCGACTGGGTGCTGGTGTCTCCTCCACAGGAGCACATAACAGGTTCGGCCTGGTGGACTGTCTACCAGCCGGTCAGTTATCAACTCGAGTCAAGACTTGGTAATCGTGAGCAGTTTGAGAACATGACCAAGACTTGCGCCGATCACGGCGTTGATGTGATTGTCGATGCGGTAATCAACCACATGACTGCGCAGTATTCGGGCGTTGGATCAGGTGGGACAAGCTTTGAAAAATTCTCCTACCCTGGCCTCTACTCCATGGATGACTTCCATAATTGCCAGCTCACCTATGACAATTCAATTCAAAACTACGCCTCCGCCGAAGAGGTTCAGACCTGCGAGCTATTAGGACTAAGCGACCTAAATACATCGCTGCCGAATGTGCAAGAGACAATTCTTGGTTATCTGAATGACCTGATTTCACTGGGAGCCAAAGGCTTCCGCATCGATGCTGCCAAACACATCGCTCCAGAAGATCTGCAGCCAATCATCTCCAAGCTCCCCGAGGGAACGGTTGTGATGCTGGAAGTTATTCGCGGGGCGGGTGAGCCAATCCAGCCCGAGCAGTATCTGGAGCTTGGTTATGTCTGGGAGTTTGATTACGCCAGAAACATGAAGTCTTTCTTTGTCGATCAGGTAATTGGTTACGTGGACAGCGAGGCGCGCTACATCAGTCATGCACCAAGTGAAAGGGCCCTGTCTTTTGTCTCGAACCACGACACCGAGCGCAACGGCCAGGCTATAAATTTCGGAGATCCAAGATATTTTGAAATCGCCACCGCCATGATGCTGGCAGAGGAATATGGCAGGCCGATGCTCCTCTCCTCCTACGCCTTTATCGAATATGACGCCGGTCCTGCAGAGGTTGATTCAAAGGTTTCCCCGATTGACTGCTCTCAGGTAACCGGGCCTAAAGAAACCTATGAGGATAAAGAGTGGATCTGCCAGCACAGGTGGGCATCAACCATCCGGATGGTTCAGTTCCGCGACAAGGTACAGGGTGCAGCAACTACAAACATCTACCAGAACGAAACTGTCTACGGATTTGCCCGAGAAGGCAAGGGCTATTTCATCACCAATGTTTCTCTCGATCAAAGTTTTGATGTTGAAGTTGACACCTCTCTACCAGATGGCGAATACACCAACCTGTTTGATGATCAGGTTTATCAAATTCAAAACGGGAAGCTGCAAGTCAGCTTGCCCGCACTTGGAGCAATCGCTCTAGTGGTGAACTAAACCAGGGAGTCTCGCCAGGCTTTATAGAGCTTGGCGAATTTTCCTTTGCCCGCAATCAACTGCTGCGGAGAGCCATCTTCAATAATCTCCCCGTGCTCCATGACAAGAACTCGGTCCGCTATCGAAACCGTGGAGAGTCTATGCGCAATGATGACAGCTGTTCGGCCAGCCAGCAAAGTCTTTAGTCCCTGCTGAACCATCCTTTCGGAGGGGATGTCAAGAGAAGATGTTGCCTCATCCAAAATCAGAACGGCTGGGTTTGCCAGAAACGCCCTGGCGAAGGAAATCAATTGCCTTTGACCGGCCGAAACCCTGCCGCCACGCTTATTGACATCAGTGTCATAACCCTCGGGAAGGGCTGTTATGAAATCGTGTGCGCCAACTGCTTTGGCCGCCTGTATTACCTCTTCGGAAGTTGCGCCAGGTTTACCAAGCTGAATGTTTTCGGCGACGGTTCCTGAGAATAAATACGCCTCCTGAGTAACCATGACAACTTCGCGACGAAGATCTTTGTTCGCCACATCCTTAAGATCAACAGCATCAAGAGTTACTTTTCCACCCGATGGGTCATAGAACCGTGCGATCAGCTTGGCAAGTGTTGACTTTCCAGCACCCGTTGTTCCAACCAGAGCAATGGTCTGGCCAGATGGAATCTTAAGATCGAATTTCTTGAGTACTACCGGCCCTGAAGAATACTTAAACTCAACACCTTGGAAATCAATCTCTCCCTTGGCTTTATCTAGCGGAACAGGGTTTTCTGCCGCTGGAACTGATGGTTCCTCCTCGAGCACCCCAGAGATTTTTTCGAGGGCAGATGCTGCAGATTGATACGAGTTATAGAAGATGGCAATCTCCTCCATCGGATCAAAGAATCTTCTGGAGTAGAGGATTGCTGCAGTCAGCACTCCGATTCCCAAGGAACCCTCAAGGACTCGATAACCACCAACCAGCAGGATGGTAGCGACCGTGAGGTTACCAATCATGATTAGCCCTGGGTCATAGATACCAAACAGCTGGATTAGATGAGCGTTGTGTTTGCGATAGTCCTCGACTAACCCGCCAAAGTGCTTCTCGTTGCGCTTCTCCTTGCGGAAAGCCTTAACCGCCCTGATTCCAGTCATGGTCTCTACGAAATACTGAATCATGCGACTGGATGCAACCTTTTGCTTTCTGTAACCGAGGTTGGTTCGCTTCTGGAACCAGCGGGTCAAAATGGCTAGGGGTATTAGTGCACCAAAGAGAATCAAGAATGAAGTTGGATCCAAAATCAATAGAGCAGTCGCGGTGAAAATCATAAACAGTCCGCCAATTACAAGCTCATTTAGCCCACCCGAGAGAAGTTCTCCAATTGATTCAAGATCGGATGTTTGTCTTGCGATTACTCGCCCAGCTGTATAGCGCTCATGGAACTCCACGGAGAGTTTTTGAGTGTGAACAAACATGCGGTTTCTGAGATCAAAAAGCATTGCCTGGGACAGCCTGGCCGAAAGCATCAAGAACAGATAGGTGAGGATTGATGTGGCGATAGCTGCTGACAGGTAGGCGATAACTACAATCCAAAGCTCGTTGTATTCGCGAAGAATTGCCCTTGGTAGAGCCCAGTCAATTCCAAGTGCAATCAAGGCAGGGCCTGCAACCCTTAGCGCCGTTGAAACAATTCCAAGCGCAATCGCGATGTAGATCTTGGCTCGCATCGGCAGGATGAGTGAGCCAAGCAGCTTCCTGGATCTCTGCCTGACATAGCGAGATTCATCTTTGGTTAGTTCGGTGCGTTCTTCAT
>VFQS010003844.1_pt1 | contig 11237 bp, 10 predicted proteins | sample 3512361 | NCBI WGS metagenome assembly VFQS01 (sample SAMN10412375, study PRJNA504923) | tailings metagenome | isolation source: Relicate 1 Philex TSF3 active mining | place: Philippines | reverse complement strand
CTGCGGCTTTAGTCCTTGCAACTATTTTTCGCCTCACCTGGACTCGATTTGCTGTCGGATGGCTGGCGGTAAGACATCGGGCTTTGGATACGGCAATCTTGCTAGGGTTCACGATTGCGCTTGTGGTTCTTGCCATAGTTGTCCCTGCATAATTGAGATTTTGTCCCTATTAAGATTGGGCATGCAAAAGTTGCTTTAAATAATATCTTGAAGGGATGTTTCATCCATGCCAAGAAGAGGCAAAGTTACCGTCGTAGGCGCAGGTTTTTATGGTTCAACCACTGCAATGCGTTTGGCGGAATATGACATTTTTGAAACCGTGGTACTAACCGACGTAGTTGAAGGCAAAGCTGAAGGTTTGGCGTTAGATATGAATCAATCTCGCCCTGTCGAAGGATTTGAAACCAAAATTATTGGTCAAACTACTGGTTTAGACGGATCAGGATATGAAGTAATAAAAGATTCAGACATAGTTGTAATTACGGCTGGTTTGCCTCGTAAGCCTGGAATGAGTCGAATGGATTTAATTGATACTAACGCAAAAATAGTGCGTCAAGTTTCAGAAAACGTGGCAAAGCATGCTCCAAATGCTGTTGTGATTGTGGTTTCAAATCCTCTAGATGAAATGACTGCATTAGCCCAGATTGCAACTGGATTTGAAAAAAATAAGGTTTTGGGTCAAGCGGGAATGCTAGATACTGCTCGCTTTACTAATTTTGTAGCAGAAAAACTTTCTGTACCTGTAGCGCAAGTAAAAACTTTAACGCTTGGCTCACATGGTGACACCATGGTTCCGGTTCCTAGTCAATCTTCTGTCAACGGCAAGCCCTTAACTCAATTGCTAAGTGAATCTGAAATAGAAGAATTAGTTGAACGAACTCGAAATGGTGGCGCTGAGGTAGTTGCTTTGCTAAAAACTGGTTCTGCCTATTATGCACCCAGTGCTGCTGCAGCAAGAATGGCAAAAGCGGTAATTGAAGATTCAGATGCGGTCATGCCAGTTTGTGCTTGGGTTAACGGAGAATTTGGAATTTCAGGAGTCTATTTAGGCGTTGAAGCTAAAATTGGAAAAAATGGCGTAAAGGAGATTGTAGAAACCTCCTTGAATGATAAAGAAAAAGCTGCGCTACTTACTGCAGCTGAAGCAGTTCGAGCAAAACAAGCAGACGTGAAGGATAAATAGGAAAAGGAATCATGGGCAAAATTAAAGTAGTAAATCCAGTTGTTGAGTTAGATGGCGATGAAATGACGCGCATCATCTGGCAATTTTTTAGATGTGAATTTAGAATATTATGATCTTGGAATTGAATACCGCGATAAAACTGATGATCAGGTAACGATTGATGCGGCAAACGCTATCAAAAAGTATGGTGTGGGAGTTAAGTGTGCGACCATCACTCCAGATGAAGCCCGAGTTGAAGAATTTGGACTTAAAAAGATGTGGAAGTCACCCAACGGTACGATCAGAAATATTCTGGGCGGAGTAATTTTTCGCGAACCAATTATTATTCAAAATATTCCAAGACTTGTCCCTAGTTGGACAAAGCCGATCGTGATTGGCCGTCACGCGCATGGCGATCAATATAAAGCAACGGACTTTGTAGTGAAGGGTCCAGGAACAGTCACAATTACCTTCACTCCAGAAGATGGTTCAGCTCCAGTTGAAATGCAGGTTGCAAAATTTACAGACGGTGGCGTGGCCATGGGTATGTACAATTTTGACGACAGCATTAGAGATTTTGCTCGTGCCTCGTTTAGGTATGGCTTGAGTAGAAATTATCCGGTTTACCTTTCAACAAAAAATACAATTTTGAAGGCGTATGACGGCCGCTTTAAAGATATTTTTGCAGAAGTTTTTGAAAATGAGTTCCAGAAAGAATTTGCGGCAGCTGGATTAACTTATGAACACCGATTAATTGATGACATGGTGGCTACCGCTTTGAAATGGTCGGGTGGTTATGTCTGGGCATGTAAAAATTATGACGGTGATGTGCAAAGTGACACCGTTGCGCAGGGTTTTGGCTCACTCGGATTGATGACAAGCGTGCTAATGACACCAGACGGCAGGACGGTAGAAGCAGAAGCTGCGCATGGCACCGTTACGCGCCACTATCGTCGTCATCAAAAAGGTGAACCAACTTCAACTAATCCAATTGCATCGATTTTTGCTTGGACCCAAGGCTTGGCGCACCGGGGAAAGCTTGATCAAACTCCTGCGGTAACTGAATTTGCCCAACGGTTGGAGGCGGTCTGCGTTAAAACCGTGGAAAGTGGCCAGATGACCAAGGACTTGGCTCGGTTGATTAGTGCTGAGCAGCCTTGGCTTACCACACAAGAGTTTTTGGCTGCCATCAAGCAAAATCTTGATGCTGCAATGGCCTAAATAGAAATACAGTAATCTCACGCTATGGACCCGCTGATTAGCGATTTACTTTTAGTCTTTTTCTTCGTGCTTTTAGGCGGAGTTTTTGCCGGAACAGAAATTGCGCTAGTTTCATTGCGCGATTCTCAAGTTAAGAAGATGCTTGAAACTAAGGGACGCCGCGGCAAGTGGCTAAGCGAACTAGTTAAAGATCCAAATAGATTCTTAGCATCGGTACAAGTAGGTGTTACCTTAGCTGGATTTATTTCAGCAGGATTAGGTGCTTCACAAATCTCACCGTATTTGACGCCTTTCTTTGAAAATTTCTTAGGGGCTAATGCTGCCTCTATTACCTCTTTCATAATTGTCACTGTTTTGATTGCTTTTCTTTCTCTTGTGCTTGGGGAATTAGTTCCAAAACGTCTCGCCTTACAAGCTGCAGAAAGTTGGGCGATTTGGTTGGCTGGTCCGCTCGAGGCGTTAGCCAGAATTACCCGCCCCTTTATTTGGCTATTGAGTGTTTCGACAGACTTTATTTTGAGAATCTTAAGAGTTGATCCAAAATCCACAAAAGAGGCAATTAGTGGTGATGAGTTAAGAGATTTAGTGGCAGCTCATGAAGAATTAACGGAAAATGAGCGAGCGGTTATAGACGATCTATTTTCTGCCGTTGATAAAGAGATTAAAGAAGTTATGACCCCACGAACAGAAGTTGACTTTATCTCTGCTGACATTCCGGTATCAGAAGCTGTTAAGCAAGCTGAAAAATTACCCCATACTTTGTTTCCAGTTGTTGAGAATTCGTTAGATGATGTGATCGGAGTTGTTAGCATTAAACAGTTGATGCTTTCAGATATCAGAAACTTAGAAATTAGAGTACGCAAAATTACTAAACCAATCCAGAAATTGCCTGGTACCGTAACAATCCTGAATGCCTTAGCGCAACTAAGAAAAGTTAACCAAAATATGGCAATTGTTGTTGATGAATTCGGCGGTACCAATGGAATCGTTACCTTAGAAGATCTTGTTGAAGAATTAATTGGTGATATCAGAGACGAAACTGAAACCGCAATGGAGATAGTTCGTGAATTAGATTTTCATGGCTCAGTTGAAATAGACGGTTTAGAGAATTTAGAAGATTTTGCAGAGCGTACGCACGTAGAAATTCCCGAAGGACCTTATGACACGGTTGCCGGTTTCGTAGTTTCTAAACTAGGGCGCCTTCCTTATGTGGGGGCAGAAGTTATTGCAGAACAGTGCAAATTCGAGGTACTAGAAATAGATGTAAGAAGAATTTCTCGATTAAGAGTATCTAGAATTGAGCCTACTGAGGTAGGTAATGACGAATAAAAAAAGAGTGCTAAGCGGCATACAGCCGACAGCCGATTCATTTCAAATTGGTAATTATCTTGGAGCATTAAAACAGTGGGAACAATTGCAAAACTCTCATGAAGCTTTTTACGCAATCGTTGATTTGCATGCAATTACTGTTGAGCAAGATCCAAAGGTTTTACATCAAAGAACTCTTATGGCGTTTGCGCAGGTAATTGCGGCCGGAATTGATCCTGAAAAAAGCACGCTCTTTATTCAAAGCCAAGTCCCTCAACATGCGCAGCTTGCTTGGATTTTAGGTTGCCTTACCGGCTTTGGTGAAGCAAGTCGAATGACTCAATTTAAAGATAAATCTCAAAAAGGGGGAGCCGAGAGATCTTCAGTTGGATTATTCACTTATCCGATCTTGCAGGCGGCAGACATTTTGTTGTATCAAGCAGATCAAGTCCCGGTTGGAGAGGATCAAAGGCAACATTTAGAGCTAACCAGAGACTTGGCAATTCGTTTTAATAATAACTACGGTAAAACTTTTGTGGTACCAGAACCATATATTGTAAAAGAATCCGCAAAGATCTTAGATTTGCAAGATCCTTCAGCAAAAATGAGTAAATCTTTACCAGCAGGCTGTGTATTTTTATTAGATGATGAAAATACTATTTTGAAGAAATTTAAGACTGCGGTGACCGATAGCGAGAGAGAAATTAGATTTGATCAAAACAATAAACCTGGGGTTTCAAATCTGCTTTCAATTATTAGCTTAGTGACTAAAAAAACGATACATGAACTCGAAAGTGATTTTTCTGGCAAAGGCTATGGTGACTTAAAACAATCGGCTGCAGAAGTCGTTATCGAACAACTAACTAGGCCATTTAAAGCAAAAGTTGATGAATTGCTAAATGACAAGGTGTATTTACAAAAACTTATTACTCAAGGTGCCCAAAAAGCTGAGACCGTTGCAAAAGAAACCTTAACGTCGGTTCATGAACAACTAGGTTTTGTTATTTAAGCATTACTCTTTCGGCGAGTAATTGTTTTGCCCAGCCAGATCAACGGATCGTATTTGGTATCTACGACTCTTTCCTTCATCGGGATGATGGCATTGTCAGTAATTTTTATGTGTTCAGGGCATACTTCAGTACAGCATTTTGTAATGTTGCACATTCCTAGTCCGTGCTCCTCTTGGGAGGCGCGCTTGCGGTTGAGTTGATCGAGTGGATGCATATCAAGTTCCGCTAAGCGGATAAAGAAACGCGGCCCTGCAAATGATTTTTTATTCTCTTCGTGATCACGTATTACGTGACAAGTGTCTTGACACAAGAAACATTCAATACATTTCCTGAATTCTTGACTTCGAGTCACATCCACTTGTTCCATCCGATACTCACCGGGCTTGAGATGCTCTGGGCCTTTGAAGGCTGGAATTTCTCGAGCCTTTTGGTAGTTAAATGAAACATCCGTAACCAAATCTTTAATAACTGGAAAAGCTCTTAATGGAGTAACAGTGACTGTTTCTTCTTCACTAAAGGTATTCATGCGAGTCATGCACATTAGGCGCGGTTTGCCATTTATTTCAGCACTACACGAGCCGCATTTGCCAGCCTTACAGTTCCAGCGGACTGCCATATCTCCAGCCACTGTGGCTTGTAAGCGGTGAATCACGTCAAGAACTACTTCACCCTCATTAACCTCAACTTCATAATTGGTTAATTCGCCTGCGTCTTTGTCTCCACGCCAGACGCGAAATTTAGCTAGATAACCCATTATTTGCTCCCTTGAGAGATGGTGGCCAGTTCAGCTTCAGTCAAGTATTTGGCTAATTCCTCTTTATCAAAGAGATTAATTAGCTCATCAGGCATTGGTGGCAATCCTTGTCGTTCCGTTTTTATATTTTCGCCATCCCATGAACAAATAATGTGAACTTGACGCCAAGAGGGATCCATTTTTGGATAGTCATTACGAGTGTGACCACCGCGTGATTCTTCGCGTTCTAGAGCACTTCTGGCGATTGATTCGCTAACTAGAAGCATGTTTTCAAGGTCTAGCGCCAAATGCCACCCGGGGTTGAATTGACGGTTACCTTCAACGCTAACTTTTTTCGCTCTCGCTTTGAGCGAATCGAGCTTTTTCAAGGCTTCACGCATTTCATCGCCATCGCGAATAATGCCCACTAAGTCATTCATCACTTGTTGAAGTTCTTGATGAACGCTATAAGGATTTTCTCCGCCATCATTATTGAACGCGGCAGTTGCGTGGGAAATTGCTTTATTGATTGAATCCTCTGAAACGGTTGGTTTTTGGCTGAGACTTAATACATAATCAGCAGCTCCTAAACCGGCTCTGCGACCGAATACCAGTAAGTCTGAAAGGGAATTACCACCCAAGCGATTAGATCCGTGCATACCGCCTGCGACTTCACCAGCTGCAAATAAACCTTTAACTCCTACCGCGGCTTGTGTGTCCGGATCAACCTGGATTCCACCCATCACATAGTGACACGTTGGGCCAACTTCCATTGGTTGTTCGGTGATGTCAACATCTGCTAATTCTTTGAACTGATGCCACATAGAAGGTAGACGCTTCTTAATGACTTCAGGTTTTAAGCGAGTTGATACATCCAAAAACACACCGCCATGAGGTGAGCCACGTCCTGCCTTAACTTCTGCATTGATGGCGCGCGCAACTTCATCGCGTGGTAAAAGTTCAGGTGGCCGACGATTGTTATCAGGATCTTCGTACCAGCGATCCGCCTCTTCTTCAGTTTGTGCATATTTTTCTTTGAATACTTCAGGAATGTAATTGAACATGAAACGTTTTCCTTCAGAGTTACGAAGCACTCCGCCATCTCCACGCACAGATTCAGTAACCAAAATTCCTCTAACACTTGGTGGCCAAACCATTCCAGTTGGATGAAATTGCACAAATTCCATGTGCATCAATTTGCTACCAGCTTTTAAGGCTAGCGCGTGGCCATCTCCAGTACCTTCCCATGAATTTGAAGTTACTTTGAAAGATTTTCCAATTCCCCCAGTTGCCAAAACCACACTAGGAGCTTCAAATAAAACAAATCTGCCACTTTCGCGGTAATAACCAAGCGCTCCTGTCACTTGATTGTTTTCGGTAGTGATTTCGGTGATTGTTAATTCAGCAAATACCTTTAGCCGGGATTCGTAATCACCAGTTGCCTCATAATCTTCTTGCTGCAGGCCTACTATGCGTTGCTGCAATGTTCTAATTAACTCTAAGCCGGTTCGGTCTCCCACGTGAGCGAGTCTTGGATATTCATGTCCTCCGAAATTTCGTTGACTGATTTTTCCATCCTTGGTGCGATCAAATAGTGCACCCCAAGTTTCTAACTCCCAAACTCGATCAGGGGATTCCTTGGCGTGTAATTCAGCCATCCGCCAATGATTTAAAAATTTTCCGCCGCGCATGGTATCGCGAAAGTGAACTTGCCAATTGTCATTGTCGTTGACGTTTCCCATGGATGCTGCGATGCCGCCTTCAGCCATCACGGTGTGCGCCTTACCAAAAAGTGATTTGCAAATTATGGCAGTCTTGAGTCCTTTTGCGCGAGATTCAACCGCAGCTCTCAGGCCCGCACCGCCCGCACCAATAATAATTACGTCATATTTATGGCGCTCAATTTCAGCCATTTATTTTGTTCCTCTCTTAAAAGAAGTAAAAGTTTGTGATGGTTCCGGTAGCCACCATGCGAACATACAGATCTGCAAACCAAACACCAAAGAGCGAGATCCATGCGTATTTAGGATGGTGTTGATTTAACTTAGAAACGATATTCCATGCCTTATAGCGAATTGGGTTCTTACTAAAATGCTTTAATTTTCCACCCAAGATATGCCTGCAAGAATGACAAGAAAGGGTATAAAGCCATAACCAAAATGCGTTGTTTATAAGAATTAAAGTTCCAACGCTCATGTGTCCCCATTCGCCTTGATCATTTCTAAAGGCGATTACCGCATCGAAAGTTAAAACAATATTAATCAGGAAACCAATGTAAAAAAAGTAACGATGTGAATTTTGCAAAATTAGCGGTGCTCTAGTTTCACCTGAGTAGGACTTGTGTGGCTCAGCAACTGCACAAGCTGGTGGTGATAACCAAAACGCGCGATAGTAGGTCTTACGGTAGTAATAGCAAGTCATGCGAAAACCTAGAGGAAAAATCAAAATAATCAATGCTGGAGAAAGAATCCACCACGATCCGAATGGTTGCCCAAAATCAGAAGATCCGGGAACACAGCTAGTTGCTAAACATGGTGAATAAAAAGGTGATAGCAAGGGTTTTGCGTAATAGTAGGCGCCTTCAAACGCCCTCCAAGTTGCATAAACCACAAATGACATTAAAAAGAAAACTGTTACTGCAGGTTGTACCCACCACTTATCAGTTCTTAGGGTTCTAAAATTTATTTTTGCTCTACCTGGGGCATTTGTGCCGCGCGAAAGGGAATCTAAACTCATAGGGGGAGTTTAGCGATAGAGATGCTTAGCATGCCAAACGAATAGTTGCTCAAACTTTTGTGAAGTTAGGCACAATTTAATCTTCGATTTCGATCAGATTCGCCCCACTGGCAACAACCTCGCCAGCGCTCACCAAGATTCGAGTGACGGTACCAGTTTTGTGAGCTTGGATGGGTTGCTCCATTTTCATTGCTTCTAGCACCAAGACGACATCTCCTTGATTAACGACCTGACCAACATTCACTGATACGTTCACTACAGTTCCCTGCATTGGACTGGCAATTGAATTTGAATCAATCACTTGCGCGCTAAATTTATGCGGCTTACTTCTAGGGGCAGGTTTTGCCTTTGGTCTAACAATTGATAATTCTTCAGGTAAATTAACTTCAAATCTTTTATTATTAACTTCAACTATCACTGTGCTTCGCAATGAAGGATTCTGCGTCGGATCCAGCTCGTCATAAGTTGCTAATTGATTCTTAAACTCTGTTTCAATCCAAGACGTGTAAACTTTAAACTTTTCTGTGGGATTACTTGGCGCAAATGCTTCATCTTCGATTACAGCTTTATGAAATGGAATTACTGTGGCGATACCTTCTACCTTGAATTCTTCAAGTGCTCGTTTTGCTCGCTTTAGAGCTTCACTACGCGTAGATCCTGTGACAATAAGTTTTGCAAGTAGCGAATCAAAATTTTGACCAATTTGGTCACCGACTTTAAATCCGGTATCCACTCTGACTCCAGGGCCCGCTGGTAGTTCAAAAACTTTTAGAAAACCTGGGGTTGGCAAGAAGTTTTTCCCAGGATCTTCGCCATTAATTCGAAATTCAATACTGTGACCACGAATTTCTGGATCCTTGAAATCTATCGCCTCACCTTGCGCAATCTTGATTTGCCATTTAACTAAATCAATTCCAGTTACCTCTTCACTTACCGGATGCTCAACTTGTAGGCGAGTATTAACTTCTAAAAATGAAATCATTCCATCTTGTGCAACTAAAAATTCACAAGTTGCTGCCCCTTGATAGTTTGCCTTCTTAAGTATTGCTTTTGACGACTCATATAGCTCAGCTATTTGTTCTGCAGATAGAAAAGGCGCTGGTGCCTCTTCAACTAATTTTTGATGGCGGCGTTGTAAAGAACAATCGCGCGTGGAAATAACAACTACATTTCCATTCCTGTCAGCTAAACATTGGGTTTCGACATGGCGAGGTTTTTCTAAATAACGTTCAACAAAACACTCACCATTTCCAAAAGCTGCCTCAGCTTCTCGTACAGCTGATTCAAACGCGGGCACAATTTCTTCTTTGCTTTTGGCGACCTTCAGACCACGGCCGCCTCCACCAAAAGCAGCCTTAATTGCGATAGGCGTTCCAAATTTTTCAGCAAAGGCGATTACTTCAGCTGCATCTTTAACCGGATCGCTGGTGCCAGGAGCAAGCGGCGCTCCCACTTGGGCAGCAATATGGCGCGCCTTTACTTTGTCACCTAAAGCACTAATTGCTTCTGACGAAGGGCCAATCCAAATTAAATTTGATTCGATAACACGTCTAGCAAACTCTGAGTTTTCAGATAAAAATCCATAACCGGGGTGAATAGCATCTGCATTAGCTTGTTTTGCGGCATGAATTATTTTTGCCATATCAAGGTATGAATCCTTAGCAGTGATTCCCCCTAAGGCAATGGCGTGATCGGCCATAGTTACGTGCATTAAATTGCGATCAGTTTCAGAGTAAACAGCGATCGCTTCAATACCTAGATCGTGACAAGCTCTAATTATGCGAACCGCAATCTCGCCACGATTGGCGATCAAAACCCTTTTGATTTTCATTTCATCCGTGATCTTAGGGCTAGGGCAATTTGGAAAGGTTGATTCAGCAGCCCGCGGCTATAGAAGATTTGGAATTTTTTGCTCTTCGGCCAAATTCGCTCTACGGAAGTACAGCGTTACTGCTGTAGAAACCAGCACGATAAATAGTGAATAAAGCGCTGGAATTATCAGCACTAGGCCTATTGTGGGGTCGCCACTGAAGTTCAATAAAACGATGGCAATCGCAAGCGGTCCATTTTGAATACCGGTTTCCAGCGCAATGGTTCTGGCATTCATTGGATGGAGTTTTATCGCTTTTGTTAGCCAATAGGCAATTGTGATTCCAAATAAGCCAAGTCCTATAGCTACTAAATAAGTTTGCCAAGGAGTTGATGAGAGAAGTCCCCAGTTTCTTGGCACCCAGGTGGAAAGCAAGAAAACAATGAAGAATAATCCAAAAAATCCACCCATTAATTCGAGCACTGCTCCAATATTTGCACTTAATTTACGAAGCAACATTCCTAAAACCACTGGAATTAAAAGTAGAACTAGGGTGACAATTATGTTGCGAGGCGGAATTTGTGCTGCCGCGTTACCTTCGGGTGAAATTAGCCCTAAATAAAAATAGAGCATTACTGGTGTCATTAATATTGCCCAAAGCGTTGAATTGGTTGTCATTATGACGCTGAGCGCTAAGTTTCCTTTAGAAAAATAAGTGAAAATATTCGAAGTGGTTCCTGCAGGAACGCTTCCCATAATCATTGCACCGATTGCTACAGGAAGTGCATACTCTTTTGGTAGTTGAAAAAGAAATACCACAATCAACAAGTAAGCAAGAAACGGCATAATTCCAAATTGAGTTATCCAGCCAATGATTAATCCCCAAGGTCGGCGAAGTGCCAACCTAAAATCTCTTGGCGTAAGACCTGCACCTAGTCCAAACATGATTACAAAAACCATCACAACTAGTAAGACTTCTTCGAAAGGTGTGACTACATCTTGCTCTGAAACTTGGGCTTGAGCTTGACTTATTGCTGATAGCAAATTCATTAGTTTTCCTTACCTGTAGTGATGGAAGATTCTGCAATCGCAATTTTTCTTAATTCGCGTCTTAAGATCTTTCCGATCGGGCTCTTTGGTAATTCGTTTACAAAGAAAACTGCTTTAGGGACTTTGTATCTTGCCAAATGCTCCCTGCAGTGTTCAATTATGTTTTCTTGACTTGGTGCAGGCGAATTGGTTACCACGTAAGCGCAA
>VFQS010003843.1_pt1 | contig 11239 bp, 14 predicted proteins | sample 3512361 | NCBI WGS metagenome assembly VFQS01 (sample SAMN10412375, study PRJNA504923) | tailings metagenome | isolation source: Relicate 1 Philex TSF3 active mining | place: Philippines | reverse complement strand
ACCACGATGTTGTAGAAGGGGCGCTTCTTGGCGCCGCCACGAGCCAGTCGAATGACGACCATGAGAATTCCTTGGATTCATTGCCCGGATTCGAAGGAGACACGCATCGAAGCCGAACTGGGTGGCTTCCGTTGCCGAAAACCGCTGAGGTGACCGTAGATACACCTGCCCACACGGGCAGGTCGCTCACCAAAGCCTTCTATTATAGCGAGGTGAACTCCACCCTTGCACCTTCCCCCACGCCGCCCATGGCGGCCCCCCTGATCCGGCCCTGTCAGGCCGCAGACCTGAGCGACGTGGCGGCCATTTACGCGCACGCCGTCCTGCACGGTACCGGCACGTTCGAACTGGAAGCGCCCGACTTGGCCGAAATGCAGCGCCGCCATGCCGATGTACGCGCCAAAGGGCTGCCCTGGCTGGTCGCAGAGTCCGAAGGTCGCGTCCTTGGCTATGCCTACGCCAACGCCTTCCGGCCTCGGCCAGCCTACCGCTTCTTCCTCGAGGACTCCATCTACCTGGCCCCCGAGGCCCAGGGCCGTGGCCTCGGCCGTTTGCTGCTGGCCGAACTGATCGCCCGCTGCACCGCCCTGGGCGCCCGGCAGATGCTGGCGGTCATTGGCGATTCTGCCAACGCAGCCTCCATCGGCGTACACCGGGCCTGCGGTTTTGAACACACCGGCGTGCTGAAGGATTCGGGCTGGAAGTTCGACCGGTGGCTGGATGTGGTGCTGATGCAGCGGACGCTGGGCCCCGGCGCACAGATCAAGGCTGGTGAGGGTGGCGTGCAATGAGCCCACCGGATTCCATCGCCTCGTCGACTGCGGACAGCAGCCCCAGCTCCAAGGCCCTGGCCACCTGGGCCGCGGTCCTGGGCGGCTTCATCGGCCTGCACCGCTTCTACCTCAGAGGCCTGCGCGACCCCTGGGGCTGGCTGCACGCAGCGGCCTCCTTCATCGGCATCTTGGGCGTGCAGCGCATGCTCAGCCTGGGCGTGGACGATGGCCCGGCCATTGCCATGGTGCCCTGGCTGGGCTTGTCACTGAGTGCGGCCATGCTGGCGGCCATCGTCTTTGGGCTGACGCCGGACGAGCGCTGGGCCGAACGCCAGCAACCGCCGGCGCCCGTGGTACCGACCGCCTGGGGCCCCGTGCTGGGCGTGATCGTCGCCCTGATGCTGGGCGCCACCAGCCTGATGGCCACCGTGGCCTTCGTCGCCCAGCACGTATTCGAAGCCGTGCTGGGCGTTTGAAGCAGCCGCCGCTTCGCCGTCAGAGCATCATGCGCCCCAGACCGTAGCTGAGTGCCGCGATCATCGCTGAGGCGGGGATGGTGAGCACCCACGCCCAGACAATGTTGCCGGCAATGCCCCACCGCACCGCTGAGGCCCGCTGTGTCGACCCCACGCCCACGATGGCGCCTGTAATTGTGTGCGTCGTCGACCCCGGAATCCCCAGACCCGTGGCCAGGAAGAGCGTCATCGCCCCGCCGGTCTCGGCGCAGAAGCCGCCCACAGGCTTGAGCTTGGTGATGCGCTGACCCATGGTCTTGACGATGCGCCAGCCGCCGAAAAGCGTGCCCGCCCCGATGGCCAGGTAGCAGGACCAGATGACCCAGGCGGGGGGAGACGCATCGGTAGCGGCCACATAACCAGCGGCCACCAGCAGCATCCAGATGATGCCTATGGTCTTCTGCGCGTCATTGCCGCCATGCCCCAGGCTGTAGAGCCCGGCTGACACCAGCTGCAGTCGCCGGAACCAACTGTCCACCTTCAGTGGCGATGTGCCGCGACAGACCCACGCAACCGCGACCATCAGCAGCGAACCCAAGATGAAGCCCAAGGTAGGCGACACCAGGATGAACGCCACGGTCTTCCACAGGCCGGCCGCCAACAGGGATCCCGTACCGGCCTTGGCCACCACCGCTCCGACGATGCCCCCGATCAGCGCATGCGACGAGCTCGACGGAATGCCGTACCACCAGGTGATCACGTTCCAGGTGATGGCGCCCACCAGGGCACCGAACACCACATAGTGATCGACGATGCCCGGCTCCACGATGCCCTTGCCGATGGTGGCAGCCACCTTGAGCTGGAAGACGAAGATGGCCACGACATTGAAGAAGGCCGCGAAAGCCACGGCCTGCTGCGGCTTGAGCACTCCCGTGGAGACCACAGTGGCAATCGAGTTGGCCGCATCATGAAAGCCGTTCATGAAGTCGAAGACCAAGGCCAGCAGCACCAGCAGCGCCACCACCCAGAAACTCATCTGGACGACATCCATGGGGACGCTCCGGCGTCAGGAATTCTCGAGGACGATGCCCTCGACGAGGTTGGCCACATCCTCGCAGCGGTCGGTGATCGACTCCAGCATCTCGTAGATGGCCTTGAGCTTGATGAGCTCGCGAACGTCCTCCTGTTCGCGGAACAGGGCCGACATCGCCGAACGCATCACCCGGTCGGCATCAGACTCGAGCTTGTCGATTTCCTCGCAGGTCTTCAGCGCGGCCTCGACCACAGTGGGCTGCGACAGCTTGGACAGGAGGCTCACCACGTGCGTCACCCGTTCACAGCACTTGACCGACAACTCACCCAGGCGCACCACCTCGGGCGTCATCTCGCGCACGTCATACAAGGCCAGGGTTTCGGTGGAGTCCTGCAGCAAGTCCAGCACATCATCCATGGCATTGATCAAGCCGTGGATCTGTTCCCGGTCGATCGGGGTGATGAAGGTCTTGTGCAGCAGCCGATTGACCTCGGCCGTGATGCGGTCCGCCTGGTGTTCCGCATGGTCCACCTCGGCGGCGTACTTTTCGCGCAGGGCACTGTCGCCGTAGTGGTGGATCAGCTGCATGAAGGCCCGAGCCCCTTCAGCAATCTTGGCGGCGTGCTGGTCGAACAGCACGAAGAAATTGCCGTCCTGCGGCAGCAGCTTGCTGAAGAACATGCGTCGGATCCTGAGTCTGCGGTTCGTGGGGAAGGAAGGCCCCACCCCTCATGATGCCAGAGGCCCTTCGGGCCACAGGGGATCGTGCAGGCGCTCGGGCAGCGGCCCGGCGCAGTCGGCCAGGTATTCCTGCCATTGCAAGCCCAGGCCCGGCCAGAGGATGCCGGGCTGCACGTCCTTCATGGGTTGCAGCACGAAGGCCCGCTGCAGTGCCCGCGGATGCGGCACCTGCAGGTCCGGTGTGTCGATCACCCGCGATCCATACAGGATGAGGTCGAGATCCAGGGTGCGTGGCGCGTAGCGAAATGGCCGTTCCCGTCCCTGCTGCTGTTCGATGACCCAGAGGGCCTTGAGCAAGGTGAGCGGTGCCGATTCATCGCACGGGCCTTCCATCAACACCACCGCATTGAGGAAATCGGGACCGGTGGTTTCCCACGGCGCACTGCGGTACAGCGGCGAAACGGCCAGGAGGCGATGCCCCGTCTGACCCTGGAGTGCGACAAGCCCCTGGAGGCCGGCCAACAAATGGCCGCGTGCATCGCCCAGGTTCGCACCCAGCGCGACAACCACCCGCTCAGACGGCGCCACCACCCTCGGACCCGGACCCACCGGAACCACCTGAGGCGGCCTCGCCGGCCCGACGGCGGCGTCGGCGGCGCTTTCGAGGAGCGTTGCTGGCCTCGCGTTCCTCACCGTCATGCGCGTCATCGCTGGCCAGATCGCGAGGCGAGGAGCCTCCTGCAGCAGCCGCGGCTGGAGTGTCCGGAGAGGCGCGTCGCGCACGGCCTTCACTGGCGCCGGATTCGACCGAGCCTGAAGCGCCCCGGGACGCCTTGACCCGTCGCGGGCCGCCCGCCGGTCGCACCGCCGCCATGAGGGCCTCGCGCTCTTCATCGCTGCCCAACGAATAGTCTTCCCACCATTCGGCCAACTCGACCGGCACCTCGTCGACATCGGCACGCAGGCGCAGGAAATCGAAGGCGGCCCGGAAGCGCGGCTGGTCCACCAGGGAACGCGGGCCGCTGCCGGTGCGGCGGTCAAAGCGCGGCTGCATCAGCCAAATCTCGCGCATGTCAGCAGCCAACTTGCCGCGGCCGGAGATATCCCCGATGCGTTCGTCAAACACCGCATCGATGGCCGACTGCAGTGCCGGCACCGGTGGCGTGCCATCGGACCGCAGCACCTGCCAGCGCTGACGCACTTCATCCCAGAGCAGGCAGGCCAGCAGGAAGCTCGGGGCCACCGACTTGTCTTCGCCTACCCGACGGTCGGTGTCAGCCAGCGCCAGCTCGACGAAGCGTGCGGCGGGCGACCCGGCCGGGTGACTCAGCGCGACATCCAGGATCGGGAACACGCCACGCAGTTCGAAACGCCGGATGGCTTCGATGCTGGACAGGGCATGGCCGGTCTGCAGCAACTTGATCATCTCGTCGAACAGCCGCGACGCGGGCACATTGGCCAGCAGGGCTGCCGCCGCTTTCATCGGCTTGGCGGTGGCCTTTTCGATGTCGAAACCCAGCTTGGCGGTGAAGCGCACCACCCGCAGCAGGCGCACTGGATCCTCACGGTAGCGTGTGGCCGGATCACCGATCATGCGCAGCACGCGGGCCCGGACATCGCCCAGACCACCGTGGTAGTCCACCACAATGCGGCTGACCGGGTCGTAGTACATCGCATTGATGGTGAAGTCCCGCCGGGCGGCATCTTCGACCTGCGGCCCCCACACGTTGTCGCGCAGCACCCGTCCGCTGGCGTCCACCGCGTGGCTCTTGCCGACCAGTTCACTCTTGGCGGTGCGTTCATTGCCATCGACCTGATCGGCCGCCGCCGCGTCCAGGAAGGCACGGAAGGTCGAGACCTCAATCACCTCGTGATCGCGGCCACGACCGTAGATCACGTGGACGATACGAAAACGCCGACCGATGATGAAGGCCCTCCGGAACAGGGACTTGACCTGCTCCGGCGTGGCATTGGTGGCCACATCGAAATCCTTGGGTCGGCGGCCAACCAGCAGGTCCCGCACCGCACCGCCGACCACATAGGCCTCGTAGCCCGCGTTCTTCAGGGTCGTCACCACCTGCACGGCCCGCTCGTCAACGAGCGAGGCATCGATGCCATGCTGCTCAGCGGGGATTTCCACGCGCCGGCCCAGAGGAACGCCCGATGGCGCGGGCGGTTCGGACTTGCCCAGCAGTTTGTTGATGAATCGTTTGATCATGTGAAGAGCCGCAGTATCGGCCAACCTCGCTGTTGGGCCACCTCGGCCAGGGAGGGTGCAGGATTGGTGGCCACCGGGTGGGTGGCCCATTCGAGCAGAGGCAGGTCGTTGATGGAGTCGCTGTAGACGGTAATCCGCTCAAACGCGCGCCGCGCCGCCTCGGGTTCGGGCCGGGCCTGCGCGGCCTCGGCTGCACCATGCCCCAGGCTGTGCAGCCACTGCGCCACCCGCGTGATCTTGCCCTCGCGGAAGGTGGGCGTGCCGGCGATGGCGCCTGTGGCCCGGCCCTCTGCATCGCGCTCAAGCTGCAGCGCGATCAGGTGGGCCACACCGAAGGCCCGCGCGATCGGCTCGGTCACGAATTCGTTGGTCGCCGTCACGATGGCCACGAGGTCACCAGCCAGCAGGTGCTCCTGCACCAAGCCCAGCGCCCGATCATGGAGGGCCGGGCGCATCACCTCAGCCATGAAGCGTTCACGCAGGGCCTGTGCATCGGCCAAGGGTCGGTGACGCCAGCCCGAGGTGGCGAAGGCCACATAGGCAGGCAGATCCAGGCAGCCAGCCTGGTAATCGGCGTAGAAGGCGTCGTTGCGCTGCTTGAACTCCAGCGGGTCTACCCAGCCGTTGCGCACCAGGAAGTCGCCGAAGGCGTGGTCACTGTCGGTCTCGATCAGGGTACCGTCGAGATCGAAAAGGGTGAGGTTCATGTCGTGTCGGGTGTGGGCTTGCGCCCCGGGTTCACGCCCGGGTTCGCAAGCCCCTGTTCTTCATCCAGCATCTGCCTGAGCAGCGGCACGGTCAGCGGCCGCTGGTGCTGCAGGGCGTATCGGTCCAGGCGCTCGAGCAGCCCGGTCAGACTCTTGAGATCGCGCGACAGGCGACGCAACGCGTAGTCAAGCAGTTCATCACCCAGCCGCAATCCCCGCCGCTGTGCTTCCCCCTGCAAGGCCTGCCGAAGCGTGGATTCTCCCAGAGGCCACAACGACAACACCAATCCCCACCCCAGGCGGGTCCGGATGTCCTCCCGGATCGGCAGGTCCACCGGCGGCAGACGGCCGGCAGCCACTACCGTCGCGCCCTGCGTGCCGGCCTGCACAAAGGCGCTAAAAGCAGCGTGCTGCTGCGCCGCAGACCAGGACTCCGCCTGGTCGAGCAGCAGCCATTGAGCCTCAGGGATCATGGCCTTTGGATCGCTGCCCGCATCGAGCCAAACCACCGACTGGCCAGCCCGACGGGCCTGGGCTTGCACCGCCCGCAACAGGTGCGTCTTGCCGCTGCCGCTGGGTCCCCACAGGTACAGCGGCGGCGCGCCGGGCGAGGCGGCCTGCAGCGCCTGCACCGCCGCCTCATTGCCCATAGGGATGAAGCTGTCGAAATCCGGCGCGGGCGAGAGCCCAATATCCAAGGCCAGCTGCCGCAAGGCCTACCCCCGGTACAGGCGGCTGGCCAGGTACACCGCCTGCAGTCGGCGCAACAGCACCAGCAGCACGGCGCTGGCCGGTAGGGCGATCAACACACCGACGAAGCCCAGCACCTGTCCGAAGGCCAGCAGGGAGAAGATCACCGCCAGCGGACTCAAGCCGATGCGCTCACCCACCCACCGCGGCGTGAGCACGAAGCTCTCCAGCAACTGCCCGAGGCCATAGACCGCCACCACCAGGCCCATGCCCCACAGGGTGCCGAACTGCAACGCCGCGGCCAATAGGGCCAGCACCAGCCCCACGCCAAAACCCAGGTAGGGCACGAAAATGGCCAGGCCGGTGAACAAACCCACCGGCACAGCCAGGTCCAGCCCCACCAGCAGCAAGGCCAGGGTGTAGTAGCCCGCAAGCGCCAGCATCACCAACACCTGTCCGCGCAAGTAGTGGCTCAGCAGGTCATCGCATTCGCGTGCGAAACCCAGCACTGTGTGGCGCAGTCGCGGCGGCACCAGCCGTGCCGCCCAGGCCGACAGCCGCCTCGCGTCCATCAACAGGTAGTACAGCGCCACCGGCACCAGCACCAGGTAACCCACGACGGCCAGTGCAACGCTGCCGCCGATGCGCACGGAACTCAAGGCCGCTGCCAGCAACTCGTCGGCATTGCCGCCAAAGACCTTGAAAACCAAGGCCTTGATGGCCACCACATCAAGGCTGAAGTCAATGCCGTATCGAGCCAACAGCGGGGCCAAGGCTTCATTGAAGCGCACCGCCAGTCGCGGCACCTGTTCGCGCAACAACGGCAGCTCGTGCAGGAGCACCGGCACCAGCAGCAGGAGCAAACCCAGCACTGCCGCCAGTGCCACCGCTTCAACCAGGATCACTGCCACCAAGCGGGGAACGCCCCGCGCATGCAAGGCACAGACCGGCGCGTGCAGGATGTAGGCCAGCACCGCGGCCACGACGAAGGGCGCCAGCACCGGCGCCAGCAACCACAGCACCAGAACAAGGCCCAGGGCCACAAGCGCCCAGCGCCAGAGCAGTGAAAGCCGTTCGGGAGTCATGCGCAGGGTCTCACACAGAGCCGGGGCGGGCGATCGGGCAGCACAAGGGACCAGATGTTCAATGAAGGCTCGACAACCGCCGGATTTCGACCAGCCGTTCCTGAAGGGCCTGGGCGTCGTCAGCCTCCGGGCAGTGTTGCAAATACAACTGCAGGTCCTCGGTGGCGCTTGTCCATTGCTCCAGTTCAGCACAAACCAGGCCGCGGTCGCGCCGCTCAGCCCAGTCGCCTGGCACGACCAGCACCAAACGGTCCAGGATCTGCCTCATCCGCGGCCAATCTTCCGCGGCACGGTGGATTTCCTTGAGGTTGCGAAGCAACCTGGCCAAGGTGTCGCGCGGCGAGGCTGCCTGCAGGAACAAACCCAAAGGCACCTCGAATTCGCCCACAAGACCGCGCTGCTGCCGGTAGGGCAGCAGCCGCTCGTCGAGTTCCTCGCGTGAAAGGGACAGGCCCGTCAGGGGATCGATCACCACCTCGCCCTGCGGGAGGCTGCACTTCACAAGAAAATGCCCGGGGAACGAGACACCATGTGCCTTCAGGCCCATCGCCCGGGCCAGCTCCAGGTAGATCAGGGCCAGGGTGATGGGGATGCCACGGCGGGTATGCAGCACATGGTGCAGGTGGCTGTTGCGCGGTGAGTAGTAGTCGTTGAGGTTGCCGGCAAACCCCAGCTCGCGGAAAAAGTAGTGGTTGAGCAAGCGCAGGCGCTGCTGCGCGGCGGCATCAGGAGCCAGACGGCGCGACAGGCGCAAGCCCAGTTCGTCGATTTCCGCCACGACGGCCAGCACATCCAGGCCGGGCTCATCGTCCTGCGCGACCGCCGCAGCGGCTTCGGTCAACAGGAAATGGTCATCGTCTGACACCAGCGTGCGGAAGTAATCCAGCGCGGGGTGGTCCGTCGTCGTGGGCTCGATGGGCATGAGGGGTTCAGTGTATGTCGTCGCCCCTCAATTCGACCGTCTGAAGGACGCCAGGCGCAAACCCATGAGCCACAACAGCGCCAGGTAAACGCCGCCGGCAGCAGCCATCGTGGCGCCCAGCCAGCCCACCCGTTGCCAGGGATGGGACTTGAGCGCCAGCCAGTCGATGTGCGCATTGGCCGCCAGCAGCACGGCAGCCAGGGCCGTACAGGCCACGAACACCTTGAGCAGGTAAGCCCCCCAACCGACCGAGGGCGTCCACGCCCCGCAGCGACGCAGTCCCACCATCAGCCAGCCGGCGTTGATCAAGGCCGCCACACCGATGGACAGGGCCAGGCCCGCCACCCCAAGCCAGGGCACCAGGAGTGCATTGAAGCCCTGGGTCAGGATGAGCACCACCACGGCGATGCGAACTGGGGTGCGGATGTCCTGCCGGGCATAAAAGCCCGGGGCCAGGATCTTGATGGCAATCAGCCCCATCAGGCCGACGCCGTAGCCCATCAGTGCGCCCCGGGTGCGCAGCACATCGTGGTCGGTGAAGGCACCGTAGTGGAACAGCACGGCTACCAAGGGTTGTGCGAACAGCAGCAGCGCCACTGCGCAGGGCAAGGCCAGCAGCGCCACGAGCCGCAGGCCCCAGTCCAATAGCGACGAATATCGTGGCCCATCCCCCTGCGCCTGCGCCGCCGATAGCTGTGGCAGCAAGACCACCCCCAGGGCGACCCCCAGCAGTGCGGTCGGAAACTCCATGAGCCGGTCGGCATAGGTGAGCCAGCTGATGGCTCCTGGCCCCTGGTAGGACGCGATAAGGGTGTTGATCAGCAGCGACAGCTGGGCCACTGACACGCCCAGGAGAGCCGGCGCCATCTGGCGCAAGACCCGAACCACTCCCGGGTGGGCCCAGGCGGCCCTGAGACCACTGAAGCTCAGGGCCACTCGCGGCACCATACCCACCCGCCGCAGGGCCGGCCACTGCAGGGCCAGCTGCAGCACGCCCCCCAGCATCACGCCGCCACACAAGGCATAGACCGGGTGCAGGCCCCAATTGGGCAGCTGGTGGACCCCCAGCAGGGCTGCCGCAATCACGCTCAGGTTCAACAGCACGGGCGTCGCCGCCGGCGCGACGAAGTGCTTATAGGTGTTGAGCACACCGGCGGCCAACGCCACCAAGGCCATGAAGCCGATGTAGGGGAACATCAAGCGCGTCATCAGCACCGCCTCATCGAACTCCTGCAGGCCAGAGGCCATCAGCCAGACGATCACCGGAGCACCGGCTACTCCCAAGATGCAGGTGATCACCAGGGCAGCCACGAGCGCGGTGGCCACCGCCCCCACCAAGGCCCGGGTGGCCTCATCGCCATCACGGGCCTTGACCTCGCCCAGGATGGGCACGAAGGCTTGGGAAAACGCACCCTCGGCAAACAGCCGACGCAGAAGATTGGGGATGCGGAAGGCGACGTTGAAGGCATCCGTCCAGGCGCTGGCGCCAAATTGGGAGGCGACAATCCACTCGCGTACCAGCCCGGTCACGCGTGAGGCCAAGGTCAACAGCGAGACGGTGGAGGCGGCCTTGAGCAGATTCATCAGCGGCGCGGATTATAGGAAGCCGCCCTGCACGCCTGGTTTTTGCTATACTCCAAGGTTTTCTGAATTCCGTGCACCGAAGTCGAGCCCTTGTAGAAGGCCGATGAAGGTGCGGTCGGGTTCTTCAGGCAGGGCGACATGACACCCAACGGGCCCTGCCGATGCGCCCTCAACCTTCACGCATAGACCAATGGCCACCTCTTCCAAAGCCAAGAAAACCGTTCGCATCGCCTCGGGCCGCAAGCGCGCCCGTCAGGACATCAAGCTCAACGCGGCCAACTCCGCTCTGCGCTCGAAGTTCCGCACCGTGATCAAGAACGTGCAGAAGGCCGTGGTGGCTGGCGACAAGGCCAAGGCCGCTGACCTGTTCAAGCTGGCCCAAAGCGTGATCGATTCCGTGGCTGACAAGGGCATGTTCCACAAGAACAAGGCTGCCCGCCACAAGAGCCGACTGTCCGCCAAGGTCAAGGCGATGGCCGCTGCCTGATCCAGCCCTCCGGGCTGTATTCACAAGGCCCGCTCTGCGGGCCTTCGTTTTTTCTGGAGCCAGGGCGGCGAGACTCAGGCCTCGCGAACCTGAAGACCGTTGTCCCGGGCAAAGTTCATGACGAAGTCCCAGGCCATGGGCTCGATGTCCCGCAGGGCTTCATCCACGAGCACGGCCTTGGCACCGTCCACGGTGCGCGGCTGGCAGTAAGGTGAATACCCGATGTGGGAGGCCGCCCCCCCCACCGTACCGCCGGGGCGGAAGGAGGACATCGCGCCAGCCAGTCGCTCGGACCAGTCGCTGGGCCTGAACGCACGGCCGTCTGCGGTGAGTCCGATGATGTAGTACTGACGCGCCATGCCGCCATTGTGCCTTGGCGTGCTGCAGCGCAGCAGCCTTGAACCGGAATCGGGGGCCGACGGAGGCCCCAACACTAGAATCGATGCGGAATTTTCGGGAGTTTTCATGAGCCAGCTTTCGCCGACCGACCAGCCTCATGTGATGAAGACGTACGGCCGTCTGCCGATCGCGCTGACGCACGGCCAAGGCTGCCGCGCCTGGGACACCGAGGGCCGCGAGTAACTCGCCGCCTTGGGCGGGATTG
>VFQS010003842.1_pt1 | contig 11240 bp, 11 predicted proteins | sample 3512361 | NCBI WGS metagenome assembly VFQS01 (sample SAMN10412375, study PRJNA504923) | tailings metagenome | isolation source: Relicate 1 Philex TSF3 active mining | place: Philippines | reverse complement strand
GGGTGGCCACCGCCAGCAGCTTGGTCTGCAGGCTGAATTCGGCCCACCAGCGGGCGAGGGACCGGCGCCAGTCGCTCTGCGGGCTCATCGGGCGCCTCCCTGCCAGCCGCTGCGCACCTGGTGGCCGATGTCGCGCCGGTAGGTCATGCCCTGGAAGTGCACCTCGGCCAGGCCGGCATAGGCCCGGGCGAAGGCGCCGTCGAAGTCGTCGGCCTGGGCCACCATCGCCAGCACCCGGCCGCCGCTGGTGACGAGCCGGCCATCGGCCTCGCGCCGGCTGCCGGCATGGAACAGCTGCAGATCGGCATCGGCGGCCGGCTCGCCGCTGATCGTGTCGCCGCTGCGCACCTCGCCCGGGTAGCCCTCGGCCGCGGCGATCACGCAGGCGCTGCAGCGGGGCGCGATCGTGAGCGGTGGCGCCGCATCAAGCCGGCCCAGGGCGCAGGCGAGCAGCACCGCCGCCAGCTCCGGCCCCAGCAGCGGCATCAGCGTTTCGCACTCCGGATCTCCGAAGCGGCAGTTGAACTCGATCACGCTCGGCCCCTCCGGCGTGAGCATCAGGCCCGCGTAGATCACGCCGCGGTAGTCGATGCCACGGCTGCGCAGGGCCGCCAGGGTGGGCTCCAGCACCAGCTGGCGCACCTGCTCCAGCCCCTCCGCATCGAGCAGGGGCGCCGGGGCGTAGGCCCCCATGCCGCCGGTGTTCGGGCCTGTGTCGCCCTCGCCGATCCGCTTGTGGTCCTGGGCGGAGGGCAGCAGCACCATCCGCTCGCCATCGCTGAGGGCAAACACCGACACCTCCGGCCCGTGGGTGCGCTCCTCGAGCACCAGTGAGGCGCCGGCACTGCCGAAGCGCCCCTCGAACACCTCCTCGATGGCGGCCCGGGTTTCGGCCACGCTCTCGGCCACGGTGACCCCCTTGCCCGCCGCCAGGCCATCGGCCTTCACCACCAGGGGCCGGTTCTCGGCCTCCAGCACCGCCAGGGCCTCGGCCAGGCTGGTGGCGGGCCAGTGGCCCGCGGTGGGGATGCCGGCCTCCACCATCAGCTGCTTGGCCCACTGCTTGCTGGCCTCGAGCCGGGCGCCATCGGCGCCGGGGCCGAACACGGGCACGCCGGCCGCCCGCAGGGCGTCGGCCAGGCCGGCCGCCAGCGGCGCCTCCGGCCCCACCACCACCAGCTCCACGGCGTGCTCGGCGCAGGCCGCCAGCAGGCCGGCCTGGTCGGATTCGGCGATGGCGAGCTGGCGGCAGCCGGCCAGGCCGGCGGTGCCGCCGTTGCCGGGGGCCACCCACACGGCCTCCACGCCCGGGCAGCGGGCCAGGGCCCAGCCGAGGGCGTTTTCCCGGCCGCCGCCGCCCACCACAAGGATCCGCGCGGGGGTGCTGCCGGCGGCCGGCTGGGGATGGCGGGGGGCGGCGGCGGTGTCGGCCATCTCTGCGGTGCGGTGGAGAGGGTGGGCGGGCGTCGGTAGGTTGAGCACGGAGCGGGGGTTCCCCCGGCCGCCGCCCGTCGTCCGCCCCATTGTCCGTGCCCATTGTCCGTGGCTGCCGTCCACGTGCGTCAGCGTGAGAGCCGCGCCGCCGCGCCCCGCCCCTCGCCCCCTGGCCGGTCTGCTCGCCCTGCTGGCGGCGGCCCTGCCACCGGCCTTCGCCGCCCCGGCCGAAGTGGCGCCCCAGCCTGCGTCTGCGCCCCTGCCTGCGTCTGCGCCCCTGCCTGCGCCTGCACCCCAGCCCCAGGTTGCACCGGCGCTCCAGGCCGCTCCAGCGGGCGCGCCGGCTGCCGCACCGGCTGGCGGGGCCGCCGCTGAGGCGCCGCCGCCGATTGCGCCGGCCGCCTTCGCCCAGCTGCTGCGCAGCGGCAGCCTGGAGCAGCTCGATCAGGCCTGCCGCCAGCTGATCGCCGCCGGCGACCCCGCCCGGCTGCGCCAGCTGCATGCCCGCCTGCTCACCCTCCACCCCGCGCCCCAGCCCCTGCCGGTGGTGCTGGCCAACGCCGATGTGCTGATCGCCTGCCAGGCGCCGCGGGCGGCCCTGCAGGTGCTCGACCGCTACGGGCCCGCCCCCGGGGCGGAACGGCTCTCCTGGCTGCTGCTGCAGTGGCGGGCGGCCAGCGCCGCCCTCGACCATCGCCTCGCCGCCCTCGCCCTGGAGCGGCTGGCCGGCGGCGACCCGGCCCGGCTCGAGCGCCTGGCCCTGCCCCTGCTGCGCCGCGCCGACGGCAGCGTGGTGAGCCGCCCCGCCCTCGACCTGCTGGCCCTGCACCTCGAGGCCCGGGGCCTGCGCCGCCAGGCGGCCACCCTGCTGCTGGCCGGCCGTGAGCCCGGCCTCACCGGCGCCGGCCGGGTGCGGGAGGCGGTGCGGCTGCTCTCGGAGCTGCCGGCCTCCCAGCGGGAGGCCCTGCTCGAGACAGCCCTGCAGCAGGCCGCGGCGGTGGGGGCCTGGTCGCTGGCGGCCGAACTGCTCGACACCCAGGCCGCCCTGCCCTCCGAGCGGGCCCGGGAGCGCCGCCTGCGGCTCAGCCCCCAGCTCGACGACGCCTATGGCGAATGGCTGCTGCGCCGCGACGATCCGGCCGCCGCCGCCCGGGCCCGGGTGCTGGAGCGGCTGCTGCGTTCACCCCGCGACCCCGGCGGCCATGCACCGCCGGATCCCGCCCCCGACCCCGCTCCCGCCTCCAGCCCGGTTCCCCTGCCCCCCTCCAGCCCCACTCCGCGCCCATGACCGCCTACTCCCTCGGCCCGCTGCTCCACGAAGGCAAAGCCAAGCGGGTGTACGCCACCGACCGCGACGACCTCGTGGCGGTGGAGTTCAAGGACGACGCCACCGCCTTCAACGCCCTCAAGAAGGCCCAGCTGGCCGGCAAGGGGGCGATGAACTGCCGCATCTCCGCCCTGATCTTCGAGCGGCTGGTGGCCCGCGGCGTGCCCACCCACTACCTGGGCGTGGATGGCGCCCTGTGGATGCTGGTGCGGCCCGTGCGGATCATCCCGGTGGAGGTGGTGGTGCGCAACGTGGCCGCAGGCTCCCTCTGCCGCCAGCTGCCGATCGCCCCCGGCACGCCCCTGGATCCGCCGCTGCTCGATCTCTATTACAAGGACGACGCCCTGGGCGACCCCCTGCTCACCGATGCCCGGCTCGAGCGGCTGGGCCTGGTGAGCCCGGAGGAGCGGCTCGCCATCGGCGCGCTGGCGATGCGGGTGAACGCCGAGCTGCGCGAGCTCTTCGGCGCGGTGGGCCTCGAACTGGTGGATTTCAAGATCGAGCTGGGCCACACCGCCGATGGCCAGCTGGTGCTGGCCGATGAGATCAGCCCGGACACCTGCCGGCTCTGGGACAGGGCCGTGGCCGACGGCAACGACCGCATCCTCGACAAGGACCGCTTCCGCCAGGACCTCGGCGGCGTTGTGGAGGCCTACGGGGAGGTCCTCAAACGGGTCCAGGGGGTATGCCCGGAACCCCGTGTCTACGGGTAAGGTCAGCGCACCTTGCGGTTCTGCCGCATCACCGACGACACCTGATGGCTGGCGTACGCCCCTCCCGGTCGCTCCACCAGCACCGAACCGGTCTGCTGGGCCTGGCGGTTTCCCTGCCCCTGGCGGCCTGTGGCCTGGTGTCCGGAGTTGCCGGCCTGGCCCAGGAGGCCGCCGCGCCCGCCGCGGGCCCCGAGCCCGCGGCCGCTCCCGCACCGGCCGCCAGCCCTGAGCCCGCGGCCGCTCCCGCACCGGCCGCCAGCCCTGAGCCCGCGGCCGCTCCCCAGCCCGCAGCCACTCCTCAGCCCGAAGCAGCGCCCCAGCCCGGCGACCGGCCGGTGATCCAGCCGCCGGCGGGGCGCACGCCCCCGGGCCAGCGCCCGATCACCCCGGCCCCCGATTCCGGCGATGGCGCCGGCCCGGTGCGCACCGAACCGCGGGTGCTCGTGAGCGAGATCAAGGTGCGCGGCCTCGATGGCCACCCCGAGAGCGAGCGGCTGCAGCAGGCGGTGAGCGGCGCCCTCAGCCTGGTGCCCGGCATGGAGGTGACCCGCAGCGACCTGCGGGCCGACCTGCAGGCCATCTACGCCACCGGCTGGTTCGCCGATGTGCGCATGGAGCCGGTGAACGTGCGCCAGGGCGTGCGGCTGGTGATCACGGTGGTGCCCAACCCCGTGCTCAAGCGGATCACGATCGATCCGGAGGATGCCCTGCTGCCGGATCAGGTGGTGGAGGACACCTTCGCCGGTGACATCGACCGCACCCTCAACATGAAGACCCTGCAGACCCGGATGCAGGAGCTGCAGAAGTGGTACAGCGAGCAGGGCTACTCGCTGGCGCGGGTCACCGGCCCCAGCCGGGTGAGCCCGGAGGGCGATGTGCAGCTGCAGGTGCGCCAGGGCACCGTGGCCGGCGTGGAGGTGCAGTTCCTCAACAAGGAGGGCGAGCCCACCAACGAGAAGGGCCAACCGGTGCGCGGCAAGACGCGCGAGTGGGTGATCACCCGGGAGATCTCGCTCAAGACCGGTGAGGTGTTCAACCGGCGCAACCTGGAGGACGACATCAAGCGCCTCTACGGCACCGGCCTCTTCAGCGACGTGAAGGTGACCCTGCGGCCGGAGGCCGCCACCCCCGGCGCCGTCACGATCGTGCTGGGCGTGGTGGAGCAGTCCACCGGCTCCCTCTCCGGCGGCCTGGGCTACAGCCAGAGCCAGGGCGTGTTCGGCCAGATCCAGGTGCAGGACACCAACCTGCTCGGCCGCGCCTGGGATCTGGCCACCAGCTTCACCTACGGCCAGTTCGGCGGCCTGGCGGACGTGACCTTCACCGATCCCTGGATCAAGGGCGATCGCTTCCGCACCGCGCTGCGGGTGAAGGCCTTCGTGAGCCGTGATGTGCCCCAGATCTTCCAGAGCCAGGATGAGGGCAACATCTACACGGCGCAGGATTTCTACCAGGCGCCGGGCACCAGTGTTGCCTACAACATCTACAGCAACAACAATCCCACCGGCAACTCCTTCAACAACCTCGGTGAGGCTGTGGATGAGGATGATGCGCTGAGCTGGTTTGATTACAACGGCAACACCGTGGTGATCCAGCGCATCGGCGGGAGCGTGCAGGTGGTGCGTCCGCTCAACGGCGGCAATCCCTTCCGCCGCGCCCCCTGGAGCGTGGTGCTGGGCCTCAATGCCCAGCAGGTGACGCCGATGAACTTCTCGGGCGACACCCAGCTCTACGGGGTGGCCACCAACAACTTCAACAACAACGGTGGCGAGGTTCCGATCAATTCGGTGATCTGCCTGGCCTACAACTGCGCCGGCCAGAACCAGCTGGTGGGCCTGCGGCTGGCCACCACCATGAACACCCTCGACGACCCCCGCAACCCCACCCGCGGCAACTTCCTCAGCCTGGGCACCGAGCAGTTCATCTCGGTGGGGGCCGATTCGCCCACCTTCAACCGCCTGCGCGGCAGCTTCACGCACTACATCCCCGTGCGCTGGCTGAAGTTCTACAAGGGCTGCCGCCCCACCGCCGGCCAGAGCGACGACTGCAAGCAGGCCCTCGCCTTCCAGGTGTCCGCCGGCACGAACATCGGCAACCTGCCCCCTTACGAAGCCTTCTGCGTGGGCGGCGGCAACTCGGTGCGGGGCTTCTACGACTGCAACCTGGGCGTGGGTCGCAGCTTCGGCGAGGCCACGGTGGAATACCGCTTCCCGCTCTTCAGCATTGTGAGCGGCGAGATCTTCCTCGATGGCGGCACCACCTTCGGCAGCCAGGCCTCCGTGCCCGGCAACCCCGGCGAGCTGCTCAACAAGCCCGGCGAGGGCTTCTCGGTGGGCACGGGCCTGATCGTCACCACGCCGGTGGGCCCCCTGCGGCTTGAGGTGGCCAGCCGCGACCTCAGCGGCGACTGGCGCTTCAACCTCGGCGTGGGCTGGAAGTTCTAGTGACCCGCTGGCCCTCCGACTACAGCGACGCCTGGACCCTGGCCGCCGCCGTGGAGCGCCGCGGCGTGGGGCTGCACAGCGGCGGCGAGGCCCGCGTGCGGCTGCAACCCTCCGAGCGCCCCGGCTTCCACGTGGGCTGGCTCGACCGCCCCGATCTGCTCCTGCAACGGCTCCAGCCCGAGCAGGTGTGCGCCACCCAGCTCTGCACCACCCTGCAGCTGGAGGGCCGCCGCCTGGCCACGGTGGAGCACCTGCTGGCGGCCCTGGCGGGCTGCGGCGTCAGCCAGGCCGAGATCCTGGTGGAGGGGGAGGAGATTCCCCTGCTGGATGGCTCCGCCCTGCCCTGGGTGGAGGCGATCGCCGAGGCCGGCCTGCGCCGCCTCGGCCCCCGGCCCCAGCTGCGGCTCAGCGGCGGGCCCATCACCGTGCAGCATGGCGCGTCCTTCGCGCTGGCGCTGCCGGCCGAGGGCCTGCGCCTCGGGGCCGCGATCGAGTTTCCCCAGCCGGCCATCGGCCGCCAGGTGTTCTCGCTGGAGCTCACGCCGGAGCGCTTCGTGGCCGAGATCGCCTCGGCCCGCACCTTCGGTTTCCTCGATCAGGTGGAGCAGCTGCGGGCGGCCGGCCTGATCCGCGGCGGTGCCCTCGACAACGCCCTGGTGTGCGATGGCGAGGGCTGGCTCAACCCGCCCCTGCGCCATCCCGACGAACCGGTGCGCCATAAGCTGCTGGACCTGTTGGGGGATCTGGCCCTGGTGGGACTGCCTCAGGCCCAGGTGTTCGCCTATCGCGGCTCCCACGGGCTGCACACGGCCCTGGCCTCCGCCCTGGCCGCCGCCGCCGCCCCCCTCGCCGCCTCTGCCCCCCTCGCCGCCGCCGTCTCCTCCCCCTGAGCCCTTGACCGTCACCCACGCCGCCCCCGGCGCCGCCGGGGCACCCACCACCGAGGCGCCGGCCTCCGAAGCACCGGCCACCGAAGCACCGGCCTCCGAGGCAGCTTCCGCGGCTTTCGCGCCCCCCGCCGCCGAGCCAGCCCTGCTCAGCAGCGAGCAGATCCTCAACCTGCTGCCCCACCGCTACCCCTTCGCCCTGGTGGATCGGGTGGTGGCCTACGAGCCGGGCAAGCGGGCCGTGGCGATCAAGAACGTCACCTTCAACGAGCCCCACTTCCAGGGCCATTTCCCCGGCCGGCCGCTGATGCCCGGCGTGCTGATCGTGGAGGCCATGGCCCAGGTGGGCGGCCTGATCGTCACCCAGATGCCCGATCTGCCCAAGGGGCTGTTCGTGTTCGCCGGCATCGACGGGGTGCGCTTCCGCCGGCCGGTGGTGCCGGGCGACCAGCTGCGCATCACCTGCGAGCTGCTCAGCCTCAAGCGCAAGCGCTTCGGCAAGGTGAAGGGCGAGGCCACGGTCGACGGCCAGCTCGTCTGCTCCGGGGAACTGATGTTCTCCCTCGTCGACTGAGCCGATGTCGCAGGCAGCCATGGCCCCCTCCATCCATCCCACCGCGGTGGTCGATCCGCGCGCCAGCCTCGCCGAGGGGGTGGAGATCGGTCCGTATGCGGTGATCGGCCCGGAGGTTGAGATCGGTGCGGGCAGCCGCATCGGCCCCCATGTGGTGATCGACGGCCGGGTGCGCATGGGCCGCGGCAACCGGGTGTTCCCCGGCGCCTGCCTCGGCCTGGAGCCCCAGGACCTCAAGTACGACGGGGCCGCCACCGAGGTGGTGATCGGCGACGACAACACGATCCGCGAGTGCGTGACCATCAACCGGGCCACCCATGAGGGGGAGCAGACCCGGATCGGCAGCGGCAACCTGCTGATGGCCTACAGCCACCTGGGCCACAACTGCCACCTGGGCGACCGCATCGTGATCGCCAACGGCGTGGCCGTGGCGGGCCACGTGGTGATCGGCGACAGGGCCGTGATCGGCGGCGTGCTCGGCATCCACCAGTTCGTGCACATCGGCACCCTGGCGATGGTGGGCGGCATGAGCCGCATCGACCGCGACGTGCCCCCCTTCGTGACGGTGGAGGGCCACCCGGGCCGGGTGCGCGGCCTCAACCGCATCGGCCTGCGCCGCAGCGGCCTGGCCGAGCGCGATGGCGGCGCCCAGCTGCGCGAGCTGCAGGACACCTGGCGCCTGCTCTACCGCAGCGATCGGGTGCTCGCCGAGGCCCTGGCGGAGGCCCGCCGCCAGCCCCTGCAGGGGCCGGCCGATGAGCTCTGCCGCTTCCTGGAGGCGTCGATCGGCCCCGGCCGTCGCGGTCCGCTGCCGGGGCAGCGTTGATGGCGCGGCTGCTGATCAGCACCGGCGAGGTTTCGGGTGATCTGCAGGGCAGCCTGCTGGTGCGGGCCCTGCGGGCCGAGGCCGAACGGCGCGGCCTGGCCCTGGAGCTGGTGGCCCTGGGCGGCCGGCGCATGCGCGAGGCCGGCGCCGAGCTGCTGGCCGACACCGCCGGCCTCGGCGCCATCGGCCTCTGGGAGGCCCTGCCCCTGGTGGTGCCCACCCTGCGGCTGCAGGCCCGGCTGCGGCGCTGGCTGCGCCGCAACCCGCCCGATGGCGCGGTGCTGATCGATTACATGGGCGCCAACGTGAACCTGGGCCTGCGCCTGCGCCGGCTCTACCCGAAGCTGCCGATTCTTTATTACATCGCCCCCCAGGAGTGGGCCTGGCGCCTCGGGGAGGGCGGCACCACCCGGCTGCTCGGCTTCACCGACCACATCCTGGCGATCTTTCCCCAGGAGGCCCGTTTCTACGGCGAGCGCGGCGCCTCGGTGCTGTGGGTGGGCCATCCCCTGATCGACACCCTCACTGATCTGCCGGAGCGCCGGGAGGCCCGCCAGCGGCTCGGCCTTGCCGCAGAGGCGCCGGTGCTGCTGCTGCTGCCGGCCTCGCGCCGCCAGGAGCTGCGCTACCTGCTGCCGCCGATGGCGGCGGCGGCGGCCGAACTGCAGCGCCGCCACCCGGATCTGGAGGTGCTTGTGCCCGCCGGCCTGCCCGGCTTTGAGCCGCGCATCGAGGCGGTGCTGGCCGCCGCCGGTGTGCGCGCCCGTGTGTTCGCCGCGGCCGAGGCCGATGGCCTCAAGCCCCTGCTCTGCGCCGCGGCCGATGTGGCCCTCACCAAATCCGGCACCGCCAACCTGGAGCTGGCCCTGCGCGGCGTGCCCCAGGTCACCGGCTACCGGGTGAGCCGGCCCACCGCCGCGGTGGCGCGCCACCTGCTGCGCTTCCACGTGGCCCACATCTCGCCGGTGAATCTGGTGCTGGAGGAGCGGCTGGTGCCCGAGCTGCTCCAGCAGGAGCTCAATCCCGGTGAGATCGTGGCGGCGGTGGAGCCCCTGCTCGATCCGGCCGGGGCGCCGCGGGCCCGCATGCTCGAGGGCTACGGCCGGCTGCGCCAGGCCCTGGGGGCCCCCGGGGTCACGGGCCGGGCCGCCACCGCCATCCTCGACCAGCTGCAGGCGGCCGTGGCCACAACCGCCCCCTCCACTGCGGCAGGCTGATCCTTCACACCAGCGCCTCGCCGCGCGTCCCGCCCGTGCGTCTCCCCGACCCCCTCCGCCACCGCATCCGGCCGCTGCTCGCCCTGCTGCTGGCGCTGCTGCTGCTGCTGCCGGCGGCGCCGGTGGCGGCGGCCACCGAGGAGGCCGTGCTGGCGGGCGGCTGCTTCTGGTGCCTCGAGCACGACCTCGAGGACCTGCCCGGCGTGCTCGATGTGGAGAGCGGCTTCAGCGGCGGCAAGCTGGCCAAGCCCACCTACCGCCAGGTGTCCGCCGGTGGCACCGGCCACCAGGAGGTGGTGCGGGTGCGCTTCGACAACACCCGCATCCGCTACGACCGGCTGCTGCGGGCCTACTGGCGCAACATCGACCCCTTCGATGGCGGCGGCCAGTTCTGCGACCGCGGCGAGTCGTACCGGCCGGTGATCTTCACCACCAGCGCCACCCAGGCGGTGGAGGCGCGCAACAGCCTGGTGGCCGCCGCCCGCGAGCTGGGCAAGCCCGCCGCGGCCCTGAAGGTGGCGATCCGGCCCCTCTCCCGCTTCTGGCCGGCCGAGAGCTACCACCAGAACTACGCCCGCCGCAACGCCGTGCCCTACCGCTACTACCGCTGGTCGTGCGGCCGCGACCGGCGCCTCAAGGCGGTGTGGGGCGGCCGGGCCGGCGGCGATGCCCGCTGGCAGGGGGCGGGCTGAGGCCGCCTGCGGCCGGCCCTGATCCCGGGTCAGCCTTTGCGGGCGGCGGGATCAGCCGAATCTGTGGAAATGCTGAAGCGGCCCTGCCCTGCGGCTGGCCCTGATCCGCTGCGCCGCAATCGATCCAGGCCCTTGCGCCCGCCGCTTTTGTGTCTAGCCTGAATGAACCCCTCCCAGGATCTGTGTATGTATCTGCTGACCATCCGGGACGGTCTGCACACCCGCCACATCGGTCCCTACGAGAGTCCGTCGCAGGTGACCGAGCAGCTCGACCAGCTGCTGGCCCAGTGCAGCGACCGCGCCAACTGGCAGATCCACGCCCTTGAATCGCCCGCCAGCGTGGTGCCCGGGCTCCAGGCCGTGGCCAGCGGCGGCAGCTCCTGCGCGGCCTGAGGGCAGCCGTTCAGCCCCCTGAGGGCCTGTTTCAGAGGTCGCGACGACCGGGGTAGCCCCGCAGCAGACCGCTTTCGATCATCAGCCCCACGCCGGCCACGATCAGCGTGAGCCCGAGGGCGCCATACCAGAACCAGGGGCCGGCCTTCTCGGCCAGGCCGGCGGCCGCAGGCGCCGCAGCCCCATCCACCGCGCCGGCCAGGGCCGCCCAGGCGTGCAGGCCGCGGCGCACCACCGCCTCGCCGAAGAGGCACAGGCCCGCGGGGAGCAGCAGCACCCCGAGCTGGGCCTTCACGTACCAACGGATCTTCTGAACGGCCATCGGGCTCTGCCGGCAGAGCCCAAACCTAGGCGTTCGCCCCGGAACACACCCAGCCCACCAGGGTGCGCACACCGAAGCCGGTGGCGCCGGCGGGGTCCATGCCGCGGCCCTTGTCGCTCCACACGGTGCCGGCGATGTCGAGGTGGGCCCAGGCCAGCTCCTTGGGCACGAACTCCTGCAGGAACAGGGCGGCCGTGATCGAACCGCCGGGGCGCGGGCCGGTGTTCTTCAGGTCTGCAATGGGGCTCTTGAGGCCGTCGCGGTAGGAGCTGCGCAGGGGCATGCGCCACAGCTCCTCACCGCCGTCGCGGGAGGCGCGCTGTAGGGCGTCGGCCAGGCCGTCGCTGCTCGACCACAGGCCGGCGATCTCCTCGCCCAGGGCGATCACGCAGGCGCCGGTGAGGGTGGCCA
>VFQS010003839.1_pt1 | contig 11248 bp, 11 predicted proteins | sample 3512361 | NCBI WGS metagenome assembly VFQS01 (sample SAMN10412375, study PRJNA504923) | tailings metagenome | isolation source: Relicate 1 Philex TSF3 active mining | place: Philippines | reverse complement strand
TCACCGACAACGATTGGTTTCGCACCTTGCGCACCAAGCAGAGCATCGAGTGCAACTTTTGGATGCCGTCGGGGCGTGAATTTGGCGTGCTCAAGCCTTTTTGTTTCTGTTGAATGCGCACCCAAACATTAGTGTATCGTGCGTTTGTAACGCTATGCTGATCCGGTGAGGAGGTGTAATGGATGCTGGTGCATATTGACAGTTATACGTTTGCGTGTTAAAAATGAGTATTCAGTTCAGGGTGTAGATGTTCTCCAAAGTGTGTTGTAATGAAAGCACAAGCATGGGCATTCGTCGTGGTCTTACACTTGGTAAATATGCACCTTTTCACAGAGGGCATCAACTCGTAATTGATACCGCACTTGCCGAAATGGATGAAGTCATTGTCATCATTTATGACGCACCAGAAGTGACCACGGTGCCGCTCAGTGTTCGTGCTGCATGGATTCGCCAGTTGTATCCGAGTGTACGCGTTATCGAGGCCTGGGATGGGCCAACTATGGTTGGCTATACCCCTGAGATTCAACGTATACATGAGCAATACGTCATAAATACGCTGAACATTGCGCAGGTGACGCACTTTTACTCGAGCGAGTTGTATGGCGATCATATGAGTAAAGCCTTGGGTGCAGTAAATCGCCAAGTAAATTCCGAGCGCACGCGTATCCCGATATCGGCCACAATGATACGTGAGCATCCATACCAGCATCGCGACATGCTTGACCCCATCGTGTACCGTGACTTGATTACCAACGTGGTATTTGTAGGGGCGCCATCGACTGGGAAAAGTACGATTGCACAGCATATGGCTGATGCGTACCAAACGGTTTGGATGCCAGAGTATGGTCGTGAATATTGGGAAACACATCAAATTGAACGACGGTTGTCCCCTGAGCAACTTGTTTAAATCGCAGAATGCCATCTCCAACGTGAGGATGCACTGCGGTATGCGGCAAATACGTACCTATTTAGCGACACGAATGCAATAACCACATACATGTTTGGGCTGTCCTATCACGGACATGTTGATGCGAGGCTCGCAGAATATGCGCGTCAGGCGCAGACACGCTATGATTTGATTTTCTTGTGTGATACGGATATTCCGTACGACGATACCTGGGATCGCTCGGGTGATGTCCAGCGACAGATTTTTCAAAAACAAATAATCGCTGACCTCCATCTGCGCAAGCTGCCCTATTTTACCCTGCGTGGTGATCTCACGATGCGGATGTCGAAAGTGCGCAGCGTGTTGCAATCATTTCGCAAATATACATCGATTGTATCTCAGTACGAATAATTGATAGGAGGATGTGATGGAGAGTTTGTTGAGCGTGAATAGTATTGCATTCACGGTATTGGGTTACCCCATGAGTTACATTGAATTCGTAGGCACGGTATTCTATCTGTGGTCTGTGTGGCTGATTAGCCAACGAAATGTGCTGACATGGCCAATTGGAATTATCAGTGTGTTGCTCTTTATGGTGCTGTTTTATCAAATACAACTCTACTCAGACACCATAGAACAGGTCTATTATCTCGGTGCAAGTGCGTATGGTTGGTGGGTATGGCAACAATCACCGAAGGATGGCACCAGTGTCAGTGATATGCAATATAGTACATGGAAGTCTGCTATTGTTTGGGTGATTGGCACTGCACTGGTCGCGCTGTTATTTGGCTACCAGATGACATCCATTCATCTCGTGCTTCCAGTGTTGTTCCCTGAACCTGCATCATTTCCCTATCTTGATGCACTCACGACGATTATGAGTTTTACTGCGATGTGGTTGATGGCGCAAAAGCGAATCGAGAGTTGGATATATTGGATTATTGTGGACGTGATTGGCATATGGCTCTACTTTGTCAAAGATGTACGATTTCTATCGCTACTCTATGTCATTCTGTTCATCATGGCAGTCAATGGCTTGCGTACTTGGCATAATTCACAGCAACAGCCTCAAAATGCCTAGCTGATGGTGTGACGCATGATGTGTAGGTGTGACTCTCTATGATGGTGTACACAAAAGGAGCCCCGCCATGCCCTTTTATCTCGGCGTCACCGACAACGATTGGTTTCGCACCTTGCGCACCAAGCAGAGCATCGAGTGCAATTTTTGGATGCCGTCAGGGCGGGAATTGGGCGTGCTCAAGCCCGGTCAGGAGTTTTTGTTTAAGTTGAAAGCGCCCGCCAATCGTATCGGCGGTGGCGGCACGTTTGTACGTAGCGAGCGCTTGCCGTTGCGTATGGCGTGGGAGGTGTTTGGCGTGGCCAACGGCTGTGACACGTATGCGCAGTTTGCCGACAAAATCCTCGGCTACCGCGCCAAAAACGGCTCACCCTCCGATGCCAACCCCATGATTACCTGCGTGGTGCTCGAGGGCACGGTCTTTTTTGCTGACAACGACCAGATCCCCGTGCCAGCCGATTGGGCCAGCAATATCGTGACCGGCAAAACACACGACACCGCCAATCCGCTGCATGATGCGCTGTGGCAGCGCTATGTGGCCCTGCGGGACAGCTACCGCGCCTACCATGTGCGCCCCGAAATGCACGTACTCGTCGATGCCCCCCAACGCTATGGCGCCGCGTACATGGCAGCCCCGCGCGTGGGTCAAGCGGCCTTTCGGTTGCAGGTGCTGGCAGCCTACGCCCAGCGCTGTGCTATGACACACGAGCATACGCCGTACGTCTTGCAGGCCGCACACATCCGCCCCTATGCCCAAGAGGGTACGCATGCCCTGGCCAATGCCTTGCTCCTGCGCGCCGACTTCCATCTGCTCTTTGATGCCGGCTATGTGACTGTCGACCCCGACTACCGCATCCAGGTCAGCCCGCGGATTGCGGCCGAGACCGCCAATGGCGTGCGCTATACCCAGCGCGCTGGCCAGCAGATTCATTTGCCCCACGACCGAGCGCTGTGGCCCGATCGTGAGGTGTTGGCGTGGCACCAGCATGCGGTGTTTTTGGCGGGGTAAAGGGGATTGCCGTGCGGGTTGTGTCTGTGTCCTGTTCTAGCGGACCGTGCGAGCAACCAGCAGTGAACACGGGAATGGTATCCGTTTGCCTATTGAATCAAGTACCACGGCGACGTATAATAGATATATTCGAAAATCATTCAAAATGGGGGGCGTGCGATGTGGCGATTTGTTGCGGTGGGCATTGCCATGATGGTAATCAGCGTGATGTGGTATGCCACCATGGTGGCGCCGTTTCGGCAGATGGGTGTTGGTGATGGCATCGTCGGTTTGTTGACTGTCGTGCTGGCGGTGCTGGCGTACCGCAGTGATCAACATCAAGGGCAGGCGGTGCTGGCGTACCGCAACGACCAGAATCACGTGCAGCACGACACGGCGGTCGTGCTGCCACCAGTGGTCAAGTCTCGTACCGACGTGCCAACGTTCATGCCGGTAATTACGGCCACCGATGTGGCCCGCTGGCGGCAATTGGCAGCGCCACGGACGATTGCGGCCACGCCGGCGATTACGGATCGTTTGCCTGCGATTATTCTGCCGGTGACGACACCGTTCCACGAATGGATTGTGCAGCCAAGGGCTGTGGCCAAGGCGAGCGGTGGGCGCGAAGTGACCCCCACCCCCATTGACTGGCAAGCCCTCGGTGTGATGGATGCCAGCCGCCCTTGGTACGCACTCATGCGCCACCTCAGTGAGCGCCCGATGTCTGTGGCCATGTGCGTGTCAGCGCTGTGGTTTGTGAGCCGACTCATGGGGTGGTAGGGGCGGCCGTGGAGGCTGGACATATTTGTGTTCAGCGAGTGGATTGCCGCTGAGATGGCCGGCAGTGTGCTGTACTCCTGAGTTTCGTAATGACGCGATGACATTGACCTTTATCGAGCACCTGTAGTGCCGTGTGTGGTTGGGGCTGGGGCTGGCGTGGTAGTCGAGGCTATCTGTAGTGTGGTGAAAAACATCAATCCTTGTTGCCGGCAAAACGTCAGGAACAAGGATTTTTCTTTGTATAAACGATTCCTCTTTGCCTAAAACCTTTTGTCATCTGTGCTAGCATGGAGCAATATGCACACGGTCGACGAGTTGGTATGTCGCATCTCACTAGGGCAGATGCAGATCGATGGCGTGAGGAGGTTGCGGCATGCGTACGCTCTGGATGATGGTCGTTGTGATATTGGCCTGGGGCTGTGCTCCGGCACCGCAGCCGCTGCAGTCGGTCAGCATGCCCCAAGATGTACCGACGCAGGTGGCATCCCCTGCTCCGGCGACTGCGACTGGAGTGCCGACGCAGACGGTGGCGCCCACGCAGACGACCATCCCGACCAAGACCGCTGTGCCGACGCCTGCGTACACGTTGTCGGTAGTGCGATCTGCCCCCGATGCCTGCAAAATCCAAGAGCAAAGCCGCTATCGTCAGCCGGGCCAATATTGGATGTGCGTGGTCAGGCCGAGATCCAGGGCCGGTACACGGGCAATGCCAGCGCGTTCCCGTTTAATCCGACGGTGTTGCCCATCCAGAGCACGCTGCGCGTGGCCATGATTTTTGTGGACTGGGCTGATTCACCCGGTACAGACAAGGATTATGCGTACTATCAAGCGCAGATGCAGCACTTCAAAGATTTTTATTGGATGGTGTCAGAGCACACGTTGGATGTCGAGGTGCGCTATTCCGACGGCTGGTTCCGCATCCCGGGTTCATATCAAGATTTTGTCATCGACGAGGCTGGTGAGGCGCGACGTGGCGAGGCGCCGCTCAAGCAGGTCTTTTATGATGCGGCGGTGGCAGCTTCGGATGATGCCACGGACTATACAGACGTGGATGTCGTCTATTTTGCGGTGCCGCTCGGTCAAATTGTCTTCGAGCATGGTGGGCCGCACGAGTTCAACTTCGACTACAACGGTTTTCTGCCGACGGCTGAGGGGCCCATTTATGATACGGCCACGGCTGGGTATTTCTTTTTGCAGAAACCGAGTCAACCGCCATGGACCTACTACGTGCACGAAACCGGCCATATGCTGGGTATCGGGCATTTGGCCATCTCGGCACTGACCAATGCGGGTGGTTACGAAAAGTGGCAGGATCAGCCGATGGGTGGCTACGACATCATGTCGAACCAAGGTGGGGCGTCGCGCACCATCAGTGGCTGGTTGCGTTGGCTGGCCGGCTGGTTGACGGATGAGCAGGTGGTGTGTGTGACCCGTGATGCGGTGCTCGATGAATACTACGAGCTCTCCCCGCTCAATGAGGTGCAGGGCAAGCAAGAAGTACTGGTCATCAAACTGAGTGATACCAAGGTGGTGGTGGTCGAGTCGCGGCGTTTTGACCCCAACTTCGACATCAACACGGGCAACTCCAAAGACGGCCTGCTGGTGTACACGGTGGATGCCACTCTGACGCCCACCGAGGGTGCCTTGCAACTGCTGTCGCCACGCGACATTCGGGCCTATGTCGACGAAAAAAACACTTGGGACTGGCGCGAACTCGATGCCATGCTGTTTGCTGGTGATCGCATTGTAATCGACGGCATCGTGATTGAAGCCTTCGCGCATACCCCTGAGCGCGACGTGGTGCGGATTACGGCTGCGCCGTGAGGGGTGCTGTGCAACAAAAGAATCCCCCGTATGCACGATGATGGCGCACGAGCGGATTTGTGTGTGGGGTACGGTAGGGGCTATGGCGTACGCAACATAGAGTGCACGAAGTATGACTCAGCGACGGTGGGCAAGCGGCGATGACCGCCGTTCTGGAAGACGTCCCAGTTGATGCGTTCGAGGGTGGCTGGGGTGAGTTGGATGCGACACACACCGATTTCGGATTCATTGCCGTAGGCATCGATGACGGGCAGCATGAACAGCAGGGTAATCGAGTCGAGCTCCATCACCTGGCTGTTGGCACGAATGGCGTCGTAGTAGTCCACGGCGTCCATGAGCATGCCTGCGACGGTTAAATCATCGTTGATGCTGGTGTTGGCGCGAATGGTGACCAGTTTGTGCCCGACTTCGTCGGGGGTGGCCCCAAAGAGGGTGCTGACGCTCACCAACCGGGGTTGATTGTAGTCGGTTGGACTGAGGGAGTCAGGGACTGCGTCGGCCAAAAAGTCGTCGACGGTGCGGGTGGGCTGGGGAGTGGCGGTTTGTGGGGGCGACGTGGGTGATGGGGTAACATCGGCGGCAGTGGGTGTCTGTGTGGTTTGGATGAACGCTGTCGACTGAGTGGGATCAGTGGGTAGCCCCGTGGGTGAGGCCATGGGCTGCGGTGATGGGGCAGGTGTGGCCACCACTGTGGCGGTGGTCGTGGCAGTGGGGACCAGGGCGGCGAGTTCGTCTTGGAAGACGGCCACGGTGATTATCATGCCAAGTGTGCAACACATCGTCACCCCGAGTGAGATGGCGATGCCCCAGATCCACCAGTTGCGTTTTTTGGGTTGATTGATGGGTGTGTTCATATGCTTCTTCTTTCTAGAAAAATAGATGTTGAATTACAGTATAACATACGCAATACTGTAATAATAATGTTTATTGAAATGAAAAAAAGTATTATTACACGGATAATGGGAGTGTATATCTTCAACATCTTTTGAATCAAAAAATATGAGCCGCGATTACTGTGTAAGTTGTCATATTGAACGTTGCTGTAGTGTGTGCTATATTTTTTTGTAAACAACAATCACAATATTGCGTAAATATGCGCAAAAAGGGGATGTGTATTGGATAAGATTGTTTATTTACTTGAAACGTTGAGTGTATTATTTGTAGTGATACTGATTCACGAGAGTGGGCATTACCTGGTAGCGCGGGTGTTGCGTTGTCGGGTATTGGAGTTTTCGATTGGGTTTGGGCCAGAGGCCAAGTACCTCGGCACCTACAAAGGGACTGACTTTGTGGTGCGCTGGATCCCGGTTGGTGGGTATGTGTATATTGATGATTTGGAAGCGAATCTAGAGCACACCAAGTGGTTCCGGCTAACACAATTGCGGAATATCATCGTCTATGCAGCTGGGCCATTGGCCAACATTGTGGGAGCAGTGGTGGTGTTGGCGGTATACGGCATTGTGGGGCAGGACTATGTGCAGGGTACACCGTGGTTCAGTATGGTCGATAGTTGGATGACGTCGTTTACGTTTATGAGTATTGTGATTGTGTTCTTCAATCTGCTGCCCATTCCGCCACTTGATGGTGGCCGGATCATGCTGGCCTTCATCGAGATGGGGCGCCGGCGTACCATCAACGCAGGTTGGAAGGGTCGGGTGCTGAAGTGGGGAGTGATTGTGGTAGCGGGGTATGTGATTGTGGATTGGTTGGTTTTTTTCTACTCGCTGTTTGTGGGGTGAAAAGGTGTTTTAGTATGGAATAAGCTAGCGATGTGCAAGGCTGTTTATCATAGCGGTACAGATGATTCCACAACAACACCCCCTCTACTTGCCTGTACAATATCCACATACCAATACATACTTCCCATGAAAGAGGTCACTGATGCCCATGACCGCCCCACCTACGGCCTTCCCTGCGCCGGGCACCTTTGCGGTGGCCCAGCAGGTCACCTTGCTGTGTGATACCCCGGATGCTGTCATCCGTTATACGCTCGACGGCACGCCCCCGCAGGCTGACAGCCCCATGTGCCTGCCGCACGACCTGCCTATGCTGGCCGCCGTCAACGACGCCAACGGCAAGGGAGTGCGCAGTACCTACACGCTGACGGCTCAGGCAACGGCACCAGGGCATGCCGTCAGTGAGGTGGTGACCTTTGACTACGTCATCGACCGCCGTGACACGGACGTGTACGTCAGCGCAGAGGTCGAGCCGGGCCTATGGATGATCAAGGACTACGACGACACCAAGATGTACCTCATCAAGGGCAGTGAGCGGGCCCTGCTTGTCGATGCCGGCATGGGCAACGGCCAATTGCGGGCCTTTGTGAACGACCTGGTGGGTGATCTGCCCTTGAGTGTGTTTATCACGCACGGCCACCCCGATCATATTGCGGCCATAGGCCAGTTCGAAGACGCCTATGACGTCTACATGAGCCACCACGACCTGCCCATGGCACATTCGTTCAAAGAGCGCTTGGGCTACCAACTCGACTTGAGTGCCATCATCGACATCCACGAGGGCATGGTATTTGACCTCGGTGATTGGCACCTCGAGGTCTATCACGTGCCCGGCCATTCGCGGGGAAGTATGATTCTGCTCGATGCGGCCCGGGGAGTCGTCATCGCCGGTGACGCCTTCGGCAGTAATACGCCCACCATCCCGCATGCCCTGTGGATGCAGATTCCCAGTGCTACGCCCATCGACCACTATCTCAGTGCGCTCTATGCCGTACGGGCCCACATCGATGGGCGCTATACGCGCATTTACGGCGGCCACAACGATACCCCACTGGGCCCCGCCTATCTCGATACCTTGCAGGCGGTGGTGCAGAAATTGGTCGATATGGAGGGTGAGGCCCTCAGCCCGTCGCTGCGACCACGGGGCGGCTGGTGGGCCCAGGTGGGCGACCGCGTGCGCGACCCCAACTGGGCTGCCATCAACGTGGCCCGTGAGGGCTTCCTCAGCCTGCCCTCCATCCGGCTGGCCACGCTGGCGTATCTGGGCGTGCAGGGTGGCACGCTGGAGCCACGTTTTGGGCCAGAGACGCTGACGTACACCGTGCAGACCCAGGGCGACGTGGTGCTCACGCCATGGGTGACGACCACCGACTACACCAGTATGACCATCAACGATGTGCCGCACCGCAGTGGCGTGCCGTATGTGGTGACCACGCCGCAGGTGACGATTCGGGTAGTAGCGGCCGATGGGGCGGTTGCGCAGCGCTACCAGATTACGCTGGTGCCGGCATGACGCGGCTCGTCGTGGTGGGAGGATTCCTCGGTAGTGGCAAAACCACGTTGCTCATCCAGGCTGCCCAGCGTCTGCAGGCGCGTGGACTACGGGTGGGGGTGATTACCAACGACCAAGCAGGGGATCTGGTCGATACGGCCATGGTGCGAGCCGCCCAGGTGCCGGTGGTCGAGGTGGTGGGGGGCTGTTTTTGTTGTCGCTTCCCCGATTTGTGGCAGGCCATCGATACCCTGCTACACGAGGTCCACCCCGATATCATTTTGGCAGAGCCCGTGGGCTCGTGTACCGACCTGGTGGCCACAATTGTGCACCCCATCAGGCGCTATTATGCGGATAGCATTGACATGGCGCCGTTGAGTGTGCTGGTTGACCCGACTCGTGATTGGTTGACAGCGCCGACGGCAGCACAGTACTTGTACCAGCACCAGCTCCGTGAGGCCCAAATCGTCGTGCTCAGCAAAACCGATGTGTTGTCGGTGACAGCCCAGCAGACACTCATCCAGCAGTGGCGGCAGCGCTTCCCCCATGTCACGGTGGTGCCTATGGCGGCACACGACGAAGCCTTTGTTGATGCCTGGCTCGAGCTGGTGGTCTCCATGCCGAGCCAGCCGCAGGTGCTTGCCGATATCGACTATGCTGAATACGCACAGGCCGAAGCCGCGTTGGGCTGGCTGAATGCCACGTTGACGATCGTCGCCGCGCGCCCTTTGAGCTTGGCGGTGTGGCTGGCGACTGCAGCCCAACAACTAGCCTTGTTGTTGGCGCAACACGAGGCCTGGGTGGCGCATGTCAAACTCCAGGCAGAGTCTGACCAGCAGCGGGCCAAGGTGAGCCTGTTGGCATATGACCAGCCGCCGCAGTGGGACGCACACCCCGGTGATGGAACAGTCATACAGGCGCGTGTGATGCTCAATGTGCGGGTGGCCATATCTCCGGTGTTGTTGCAGCAGGTGTGGCAGACGTGGCTGACACAGATGTCGTCACGCATGGCGGTGCGGGTCGAGCGTTGTGATGTGTTTGCACCGGCCCCGCCACAGCCCACCTATCGTTTTGATTCGATGACGGCAGCGAGTGAGGAATCAGGATGACACAACCAATTGTGAAGCAGTGCCCATCGTGTCATAAATATTGGCCGAATTCGGCACAACTATGCGAGTTTTGTGGGGCATCACTGTACGGGAGTGCGCCAGCGCCTAGCCCGGCATCGTCTGCGCAACGCGCCGGGCCGATACCGCGCGGCGACGACGACGTAGATCCCGAGCTGTTGAATCATTTCCGCCCGGCCAAGCCGGTGATCGAGCCAGCCGCTCCGGCACGATCTGGGCTCGATGCCGATCTCAAGCGCGTACGTAGCAATCAATATTGGGTCATGCGGTTGCATGCCAAACGCATGGGGCTACGGGCAGCGGTCGAGGTCGTCGTCGCGGTGCTGGCAGGGATGGTGTCATTGGCTGGGTTGGTGATGATGATCACCAGTAGTGCCAATCAGTGGACCTTGGGAATGTTTGGGGGTGGGGCGGTAGTCGCCTATCGCCAAGCCATGGCTGCCTATGCGACATTGATGCACCGTGACGAATTGCTGATGCGCATCGATGTGGCCATGAATACCGCCATTATTGCCGAACACATGACCACGCAGGCGCGGAAGTAGGGTCATCAGTGGCGTCGGTGTGCAACAGAAAGGGGAGCTCGCATGCAATCATCGCAACGCCTGACCTGGGTGCTGTATGGGATTATTGGCACATTGGGGATCGTAGCCTGTTGTTTGCTGGCACTCACCGGTGGAGTGCTCCTGCGCAATACGTTGGTACAGGGCTCGGATTCTCGCTCGACAAGTGATGTGCCTGCAGATGTCGAGCCAATGACCGAGGTTCATATTGAGGATGCGTGGGTTCATGCCTGGGGGTGTCGTGATGCCGTGGCAGATTGGGCCGACGAAATGCAACCCGTGATGGAATATGCGGGCGAGCTCAGCGATGCGATGTTGGCGAGTGATGCTGACCGTGGTTTGTGGGTGACGCAGCAGGTGTATCAAGAGCTTGATATCATCGTGCCGCCGGCCTGTGATCCGCAACTGGTACAGTGGCAGGTTGACTTCCAACAGGTGTTTGTGGCGTATGAAGAGGGGTTTTTGGCGTTAGCTGATGGCGATGCCGATACAGCCCTCAGTATCTTTGAACGTGCGAATGCCTCGTTGACGGAATTGACGACGCAACTCGAAGTGGTAGTGGCGCGCTATCAATGACTGCCTTGTGCTTGCATTCCCTGGCCCGACACCGTATACTGAAAGGTATGTGTTCAAGTTGAACAATTCGGGAGGGGGTGAACGGGTATAACCCACGCGCAATGAAGATTGAACGTCGTGACGGTGAAAGCATCGAGCAGTTGCTTCGTCGTTTTAACAAGATTGTTGTGGCAGCGCGCATCACCAAGACCTACCGTG
>VFQS010003836.1_pt1 | contig 11249 bp, 6 predicted proteins | sample 3512361 | NCBI WGS metagenome assembly VFQS01 (sample SAMN10412375, study PRJNA504923) | tailings metagenome | isolation source: Relicate 1 Philex TSF3 active mining | place: Philippines | reverse complement strand
AGTCTAGGTTTGTATGCGGATGTGAGTACACGTTGGAGCGACAGTTTTCGGACTAACTTTGGTGTGCGCCACGATCAGTATCGTTTTCAAGTCGATGGCGATCGACGCGAAAATTCAGGCAAAGCCAATGATCACATTACTAGTCCAAGCGCCAGTTTGATTTTTGGCCCATGGAATAAGACAGAATTTTATTTCAATTTGGGTACAGGTTTTCATAGCAATGATGCTCGCGCCACTTTGACTACAATCGATCCACAAAGCTTGGAACCCACAGGTAAATCGCCTGGGCTAGTGCGTGCGCGTGGAACGGAATTAGGTATGCGTACCGAAATAGTGCCGGGCTTACAAACTTCGATATCGCTGTATCGACTTGATTTCGATTCCGAACTCAGCTTTGTAGGTGACGCTGGAACAACCGAAGCAGGGCGCCCAAGTCGTCGTCACGGCATTGAGATTTCTAATTCTTATCAAGCCAATGATTGGTTATCGATTGATTTTGATGCCGCCTATGCCAAAGCGCGTTCACGTGATTTCGATCCTGCTGGAAATCGTATCGTCGGCGCGGTTGAAGGTGTTGCGCAATTATCTGCAAGCGTCGATAAACTAGGCGCTTGGTCGGGCGCACTACGTTTACGCTATTTTGGTCCGCGTGCTTTGCTTGAAGATAATTCAGTGCGTTCCAAAGCAAGTAGCACCTTGAATGGACGTATTGCTTATAAATTTAGCCCAACACTCAAATTGGAATTGGAAGGTTTCAATCTAACTAATCGTCGTGCTTCTGCGATTGATTATTATTATGAATCGCAGCTCAAAGGTGAAGCGAGTCCAAAAGAGGATATTCATTTTCATCCTCTGGAATCACGTTCGTTCCGTTTGATGTTGGTGAAGACGTTTTAAATAATTGAGCGTATTCGTTCGAAAAAAAGCCAGTGGGACTAATGTCGCACTGGCTTTTTTATAATCGATGTCTGCGCGAATATGTGCATCCGCGCAGAAGTACTAGTATCAATACCTTATTGGATCGTTGCCAACACACTAGCGCCACTCATAGCTGCATAGGCTTTGATCAATAAATAGTAAGTGCCTGCTTGTGGAGTAGAAATCGTAATGGTTTCGGCATTGGTTGAACCATCGGATTTTTTGTCGTAGACAGTGGTGCTTGGTGCTGCACCAAATTTGGCATAGATATCACCATCACCAGTACCACCTGACAATTTGAAAGTCAGTGAAGTTTTACCCGCTGGAACGGAAATGGTGTAAGTCTTGGTCGCATTTTTCGCTAAACTACCAACGCTGACTGCAACGCCGCTAGTCAACACATTTCCAGGAGTTGTTCCTGTTTGATAGCTAGCTACTAGAGAGGCGCCGCTTACGGTGGATGCCGCATTGGTGAGCAAATAATAGGTGCCGGCGCTTGGTGCTGCGATCGTGATGGTTTCTGTGTTTGTCGCGCCATCTGATTTTTGTAAGTAAGAAGTGGTGGTCGGTGCGCTGCCGAGCTTGGTATAGATATCCAAGTCACCGCTGCCGCCAGTGGTTTTGAATGTCAAATTGCTAGCACCTGTTGGCACGGCAAAGGTATAAGTTGCTTGCGCATTGGTCGCACCATTGACGGCGACTGCCACATCTTTCGTTAACACTGTCGTAGCTGGCGGCAAACCAGGACCATCACTACCCAACTCAACCGCAAATGAGGTCGCTAAGCGCCCAAATTTTAAGGCATGATTTGCTTGGCTACCCATGTTCGCATAAGTATCGCCAGTGCCATGAATGCGTGGATTACTCTCGCTCATCGCGGTTTCAAATGGCATAGAAGTCGCATAGCCTTGGGCGTGCCAAGATGCGTGGTCTGAACAGCCGTAACCGCAGCTGTCATAGCCAATCGTGAGGCTAGGTTGATATGTGCTGATCAAGTTGGCGACAAAGGTATTTTGGCCAGCATTGGTGTAATCGGTGTACAGGTAAATATCTTTAGCTGAGCCTTTGTAGTTAGTCATATCCAATTGCATGACACCGACCACATTGACGCCGTCTGCTTTAAATTTTCTGGCGATTTCACCTGAGCCTTTTAAACCGACCTCTTCAGCAGCATAGGCCATAAATTTGATGGTGCGGCGTGGTTGGTAATTGCTCGCCAACATAACCCGAATTGCTTCAGTCAAACTAGCGATGCCTGATGCATCGTCATCTGCGCCGGGTGCTCTGGTGGTCTCGGTGGTGCCAGCGGTGTTGATGGAATCTTGGTGACCACCAAGTACCACAACTTCTGACGCATTATCGCTACCTTGGATCGTCAAGATCACCGATTTCTGTGGAAAGCCAGTGTGCGTGAATTGTTCTACTGTGACATTGCTACGACCACTAGCGAGTTGTGTCCATTTATCTTTAATCCAATTAGAACCATTCACCCCACCCGTGGTGGTGTAGTAGCGATTCACGAAAGCGGAAAGATCAACGATAGTTTGACCAATATTACTTGCCTGCATTTGCGTTAATAGTGGGTTCACGATGGTTTGATTGTCGATGCTGTACGACGGTGCAATAGCCGCAATCGCTGGCGCAAAACCATTCGCGGTGTTACTCAATGAATTGAGTCCAGTCGTTTCGCTATCATGCGCGATAAAGCCGCCACAACGTTTGAGTTTGTTATGGATGGCGCCAGATAAAGCTTGCATCATCGACTCGTTGATCTGAACTAAATGGACGCCTTCACTTTTTGCAAAACCGGCAGAGCCCGCATTGACCATACGGCTTTCTTTGATCACCAGTTTGGGTGAGATTTGTTTTAGCTCATTAAAAGCCGCATCACCGATGGTGATCCATACTTTTTTTTCAGCGCTAATTTCCGTGGTACTACCAGTAACGCTGGCTGAAGCGCTTAGGATTAAGCTTAGCATTACGCCAGATATTATTTTCTTTTGCATCTGTCCCTCCCGGACTTTTTTGATATTGATTTGATGATGGTGATGAGCATGATTGTTTCGACTTAGAGAATGAGCGCTTCATTTCGCCGCACTGATTTGTGACGTATGAAGTGTCTATATCGATTCGATTTTTTGACAATCAGCAGCGAGTAGAACAGAGAAAGAGATTGACGGAAAGTTATCAGTTGTTTTTTTAGAAAAATCAAATAAGTGATTTTTGTCTTTAAACCAAACAAAATTTTGCAAAGGAATCATCTACCCATGAAATCGATACGCGACACTGATATACCTTGATTAATACGAAATTGAGTTGAAAAAAGTAAATGGTATTAATATTTTTTATGTGGTAATGATCGCAATATAGTTCAACTCATCATTAAGAATGCATGGCGTAGCTTTTGTTTGACTCGATGCGTCCGATAGACTCAGTCTAGTTTTCATCCAACATTTTCTTTGAGTGGTATTAGCGCAAACGGATACTGACAAAATTAAATAGAAGCTGAAATCACGAGATTTTCTGTCTGTAAAGCAGCCGCTTTCGGTATCATGCTGCCGATAATCATCTTAGGAAATCTTTATGCAAGCGCACTTGGAATCTCAACAATTGTCGTTCCAAAACTCACCACATATCGCTTTAGTGACTAGCGCGGAATTACCCGATTTATTCGGGGGTGAACAATTATTACCGGCAGCATTAGGTGCTTTCGGGGCACAGGTATCGATTTGTATTTGGACCGATCCGCAAGTGCAGTGGCAATCCTTTGATGCGGTGATTATTCGTTGTCCTTGGGATTACCATGAAAAGCTGTCAGATTTTTTGACTTGGCTAGATCGCCTGCGTGCATTGAAGGTCAAGGTCGTGAATGATTTAGATACCCTTGCATGGAACCTGAATAAAAAATATTTGTTCGAGTTAAGCCAACAGCAGTTAGCTGTGATTCCTAGTTTGTGCGTCGCGCCAGATCAACAAGACAGTCTTACAGAATTGATGGCGCGATTAGATAGTCCGCAGATCGTCGTCAAACCAGTTCAGTCTGCTGGAGCGTGGCGCACTTTGCGTGTCAATGCAGACAATCTATTAGAAGCCGAGCGTGATTTTTCGATCTGGCGACAACAGCAAGATTTTTTGGTGCAGCCATTCATGCCAGAGATTATGTCGGAAGGCGAATGGTCTTTGATTTTCTTTGATGGCAAGTTCAGCCATGCTTTGCTCAAGCGCGCTAAGGCGGGGGATTTCCGTGTGCAGTCAGATCACGGTGGTACGGTACATGCGGTTGAAGTCTCAGCGCAGATGCAAGCACAAGCACAAACGATTTTACATGCCTTAAAGCGAATGCCTTGTTATGCGCGTGTGGATGGCGTATTGCGCGATGGTCAATTTATGTTGATGGAACTAGAGTTGTTAGAGCCAGAACTATTTTTAGAATTAGACCCACAAGCGCCACAGCGTTTTGCGCAAGCGATTATGCGCGCATTGTCTGCGTCGTAAACTTTACAATGCTAAGCCAAGTTCGCACAGTTTGCTCACAGTATTGATATTACGTGCGGTGCCATTCTTCGCCGCAGGGATTAGCAATTTTGAAGTTGCCATCCCTGCACTGTAATAGACGTAAAGCGCACCATCACCACAAGCCAGCTCTTCATCACGCTTATTTCTCACTGCATCGATGATTGCCGTGGTGATGGGTTCATCCAAAAATAGACAGACACTACGATTACCTTCTTTATCGGCAAATGGATTGTCGGCTAGTAGTTTTTGTAGCTGTCGGGGTGTTCGTATGAAAACCCCGACAAACTTACCCGCATAATCGGCGAGTGCTTTTTCTAGTAAGTCTTGGCAAGCCTTTGCGCTCAATGTGCTGCTAAATATCACATTGCCACTGGCAATATAAGTTTTTACCTGCTGAAACCCAAGCGCCTCACACATACCAAGCAAATCTTTCATCGGCAATTTGCCAGTGCCACCTACATTGACTGCGCGCAGTAAAGCGATGTAGGTATTGGTTTGACTTTGCTTGTTCATCTGACGATCTTTCTTCAAAACCTAGGTGATCAGCTTATGCACTGGCGATGGTAACGACCGCAGCAAATAGCGACAGTGAAATCAGTGCGATAAATAGCAATGCAATGGTGCGCCATAGGGTTGCGAAGGTTCCTAAGCTATACGCATGCCGTAATTGTGCATACATATGTACCGGTGGAACGAAAGCAAATAACAATGCTGCAATCATATTGAACTCAAAGTAAGTCAGTACAGTGATCGTACTCATCAGAAAACACATGAAAGACAATGAGTAGAGCGCAAATACGGCATGATCAAACATGACAAATTTTCGATTGAACGCGAAGAGTAACCACAGGAATGGCAAGGTCAGCGGTACTAATAGGAAAGCCAATCCTGAAGCATTCTTCTTCATTTTATACAGCGTCAACTCTGGGTTACTTTTTGCATGGTCGATGAGGTCGGCGACATAGGGAATAGATGACGAATTTTGAATATCTATATCTGTCCCAATACCTTTTTTTACCTTCTCACCAGCAGCATTGCTCGCGCTTGCCTTGGCATCTGATGCTGTATCTGGTGACTTGTCGTCGCCATTTTTTATGGCCTTTAAAGCGTCCTCAATTTGTGAATTTTCTTGTTCTTTAGCTTTATCCTTTTCGCCAGCCGCGATTTGTTTTTTTAAGTATTTCACTTCGCGCTCGGCGAATTGAATACGCGGACTGATTTCCCATGGCTGTAATTTTTCGATAGGTAGAGTTGCCTTCAATGCGCTATCGTCTTTTGCTTGTTCACTCGCATTTTGAACAGAGCTTGATGCGGCATTTTCTTCAAGGCTTGCACTAGCGCCAGTACTAGCAATAGCGCTTACACTTGATGCTGCTTCAGAAGCGCGCGCGTTTTTTTCTTGTGCCTTTAATTTGAGTTTCGCTTCTCTCAGTAATTTGAGATTGGCTTCGGCAATGGTTAACTCTTTATTGAGTGCTACCAGATCTTTTTTCTTCCCATCGCTTTCATTGAGTGCATCTTTTAACTTTCGAATTTCAAATTGCGCATCACTGATTTCAGATTGCAATTCGAATGCGTCCGCGCCATACGGACCTTGTTTTACTTGCTCTGCAAGTTGTTGGTTTAATTTTTCTTCTGCATTGCTTAATTCTTTGGCGATTTCTTCACGCGTGTTTGTGGCGTTCAGCAGCGCATTACTCGGCCCAGTCGTCGTAATTGAAAAAATGAAGAACATAAAGAAGATTAAGAACAAGAACAAGGCAAGTGGTGACACAAAAGATGTGCGTTTACCTTCGATGTATTGCTTGGTCAAATGTCCCGGTCTAAAAATTAAGGCAGGAATAGTACGCCACGCTTTCGTATCAAAATGCAGAATGCCGTGCAAGGCTTCTTCCACCATATGCAATAAAGAACGATGAATGTGCGCAGATTGACCACAGGCATGACAAAACGCCCCCGTAAGTTCGGCGCCACAGTTAGCGCAATTTTTATTTGCGTGATCATTTTGATCGCCGTTATCGTTTTTATGGCCGCTTGGCGATTTGCCGACTTCTTTACTTAGTTCATCGCTGACGACGATGGCTGTTAATGCTTCACCCGCACCGCTGAGTTCAATTCCCATGACTTACCTCAAGTTGTTGAGCTAGAGATTGTGCCTTATTCAGCTTTGAGTCTCAAGAAAAGCATCGTTGATGATGCAAAAAAAAGCGAATCTGCGCAGAACGCTGACTCGCTTATTTACTTGAATGCACTTTAGGTGATGCGCTGGGTAGAGTTTGTATTGATCAAGCTCTAGCGTCTTTCACTTTCTCGACGCGTCTTTGTAAGACAAAAATCGGCTGCGCCCATTCAGTGTCTTTCTTTTTCTTACTTGTAATCAGCGTTAATTCAGATGGGTCATAGACATCGGTGTTATGTGTCAATGGTGTCGTCATCAAGTATTGGGCGTCGGTATTTTTTAAGAACTCACCGACTAATTGAATATTACGAATATCCAAATGCGCAAACGGTTCATCAATGAAGACAAAGCCGCCGGAACCATCTTCTGATTTCAAGAGCCCGATCAAGAGAATCAAGGATTTCATCACCTGTTGGCCGCCCGATGCTTCACCATCGTTCATGCCGATAGGTCCTTTGCCGTCGAATTTGAAACGCACGTGTAAGCCTGCTTGCGCCAGCATTACATCGTCATTTTCTAGTTTAACGGGATCGGTGTGTACTTCAATGCCCGCCAATTCGCCCAGTTGTTTGATGTTTTTACTATAGGTCTTAATTGTGTAACGTAATCGGTCCATGTACGCCGCACGTGCGTTGACGGTCGCTTCCATTGCTCGGTTGTTTTGGTAGCGGCGCTCATCAGTTTCTGCTTGGCGGTTTTGCAGCAAATTATTCAGACGTGTGTATTGATCAACCACCGTAGAATCGGTCTCCCAGTCATCACGTGCCAAGTTATTGCCTAAACTACGCAAACGTAATTCGACCTGATGGACGTTTTCATGCTCTGCCACCAGCTCTTTTCGATGTGAACTACGCTTCCAATTGAGTGGCAAGGTATGCCAAGTCTCGCGCATACTACGCAGCGTTTCAAACTGTGCTTTGCGTTCTTCAGCATGACGTTTTTCTGAAATACGTTGTTGTGATTCGGCGTCGGCAATTGCTGCCTTCGCTTGTTCCCACTTTAGGTGAGCAACAGTACGTTGTTCGGTGGCGGCTTTTAGTAGCGGTGCGATTTCACCAAGACGTGTGCCGACTTCGATGCGTTGTTGTTTGAGCGGCTGTGTATTGCGCGACGCTTCTTCAAACTCCGCGTGACGCGCGCTTAATTCTTTGGCGGCATCGACACCCGCTAGGCGCGCTTTGTAAGATGAAATTTCACCGGCTAATTTGCTGATTTTGATCGTTAGTTGATCTTCTTGTGATTGCAATCGTGGCAGTGCTTTTTGTAGTGCTTCTAGACGTTGGGTGCGACCCGCATTACCAAAGCGGTAGCGTGACACTTCCACGAACAATGAACGCCCACCGCGACGCTCGAAGTGATACGCATCTGGCGTAATCCATTCTTGGGACTTCGGCAATTTCATACCGATATCAATACTGTCGACTGTTTCTATGCGTTCTAATTGTTCGATCAACCAAGCGGGTGCTTTGGCATTAAAACTGACGACGGATAATAAACTATCGTCTTTCACTACTGGCGCATTGATGCGATCAGGTACAATGAAGTGGCTGTAGCGTTGCTTCTCGCCGATGCGATAGGCAGCGCTGGCATCGCTAGGATTATCGAGCAGAATGACCGAGGTATAACCGCGCAACACACCTTCCACCGCGCCTTGCCATTTGGCATCGGTGACTTCGACGATCTCTGGCAACATGCTGTGTGGGATATTCGCTTCATTCAAGGCACGGCGCATTTGTCGCACGTTCTCTGGATCGGGCAAACTGGCTTTGCCTTGCAAGGCAGAGATGGTTTCCATATCCGCAGCAATCCGTTGACTCAAGGCATCGCGCTCTTGTTTTTGCTGCGCCAGTTCTTCTTCTTTCTTTTCTAACTCATCGGCGATATTCGCAATGTCGGCATCGGCTTCAGCAGCAAGCTTTTGCAAACGCGCCTTTTGTTCGAGCAAGCTTTCTTGTGGTTTAAGCTTGGCATTGACTTGTGCGAGTTTTTCACGCAGGCTCGATTCTTCGGCTTCTAAGGCGGCTTCTGCTTGTTGTGCTTCGCTATGATTTTTTGCTTGTTGCGCGAGTGCTTGACGACGCTCAGACAGCGCTTCGTCCTGCGCTTTTAAATGACGCTTGCTGGCGCGTAATGCCTGACTAGTCGCTGCTGCACGTTCCAAATCTTCGTGATATTGCAGGGTTGGTAAAATCTCTTCCTGCAAGTCACGTTTTTCTTTATTTAAACTTTCCCATTGATGGAAATTGGCGACCTTTAAACGTAAACCTTCTAGATTAGTTTTGGCTCCTTCGAGTTCGGTTTCAAAGCGTTGAAGTTCAGATTCGGTATCGCGTTGATGGCGCTTGGCATCATCGTAGGCATCTAATACTTCTTTATCGCCAAATACTTGGAAAACCAGATCAAGCAATTGACGTGGTGCATATTCGCACAGCTTATCGGTTTCACCTTGTTCCAGTGCCAGCACTTTACCCATCGCCGATGATAAGCCTGCGTGCGACAAACGCTTGCGGTAGGTTTCTACACCCAGCCAATCGTTTGCTTCTTGAATCTCTTCAATCTCAATACGACCGCTACGCATCAAATATTGGCGTTTCCAATCGCCGCCATTTTTTTCGATTTTGCACAGTAGTGTCACTTCGTCTTCATACAGACCAGACATACGGAAAGGGCGGTTCGAAATTTGCGGACCGACTGCACTATTATCGACCACAGCGCGTATCCAAGCGGTTTGTTGACCAGAGTGACGTGCGTAGTGTTTGTAAGAACGTCCCATTGAACATTCCAAACCAAACAAGGTACGCAAGGCATCGAGTAGCGTTGTTTTGCCAGAACCATTTTGACCCGCAATCGTAATGATCTTTGCGTCAAGCGGGATATTCTTAATCCGTTGCCAGTAATCCCAATGAACCAGTTCGAGTGATTTGATATGAAACATGATGGCTTATTCTTTTTCTGTGATGTTAAGTGTAGCGTCGCTGGAATCTGATTCTGGGCTAGGAGCCGAAGTGTCTTGATCGCTTGGTTGGATAGTTTGAATTAGTTCGCTTGGCTTTTCTTCGGCGCTCTCAGTCTGTTCAGCTTCGATCACCGCTGGTGTACGTGGCATAGGAATATGGAAGATATCAGACAGCGCACCATTGATGATGCGATCTTTTAGCGCATCGGTATCCATCAATAGATCCAACAATGGGCCTTCCATAATCAGGTCGGATTTACGTTCAATAAATCCCAAACGCGCTAGTTGCCCCAGATTCATATCCATGCGTGTTTTCTTACCTAGTTTTTCGCCAAAATCCGCGAGCAAGGTACGGTAAGAAATACCAATTGAAGTATCTTCTGCGCGCGGTAAGGGTTTTTCTTTGCCGAACATATCGTTCTGATCTTCTTGCGCCATCTGATGCGCTTCTTGTCGTTCACGTTTCGGTAAGATGATTAATGACCACAACACGACTAGTAAGGCGACGCCATCACGCGCTAAACCAAAATTATTGTTCTGCCAGGTGTCTTTGGTGCCAAACACTTTCGACTCGCTATCACGGGTTAAGGCCAGCGTGACATAGTCAGCGTAGACATTATCAACAAACTTCATTCCGCAAGCTTTTAAGCGTGCATCGACATCCATCCGAAAATTCTCATCAGATAATGCGCGCTTAACTAACTTGTCTTCGCGACGTAAGGTCTGGTGTGCCAACAAGCGCGCGATTAGGATTTGTGCATCTTCGTTCATGGAAATTCTCTATCTAAAAAACAGTATTGGTAGCAGTGCAGTTTGCAGCGCTGTATTGCAGCCAAGCTCTGACAGCCGACACTACTACCATCAAGTGATAACGATTGATCTGCATTAACTTGGATTACTTGGCTCAATTGGCGGCTTTTCCAAAGGCACTAGGCTCGCTACAGAAATCGCTGCGACATGTGGATCAGAGACTTTTTGCATCTTATCTTTCGATGAAAATTCCAAAGGCAAGCGTGCCAAGGTCGCAGTCGCACCTTGTAACGAAGCCTCGTTCGCATCGCCAATCAAAGGCAACAGTGAAGCGCGATAAGAGGCGATCGCAAAACTGGCAGGCAATAAGATTTCTTGCAATGGTTTTGGTTTTTTTGTTTCTGGGTCTAGCGTTTTGCCATCAATTTGGCTGAGCAAATCAAGCCAGTGGTCGAGTTCTAATAAGGCTTCGCTATTATCGTTGGCAATTGATGGTGCATCTTGGCCTGTAGGCAGCACACCAAGCACAGCCGATCCGCGATTGCTGAGTAGTTCGCTTTCTGCCACATCGATCATCTCTGATGGGGTAATGAAGTGTGGCGTGACGGGATGCGATAAAGCGCCGTCGGCAAGTGAGGCCAAGTCTTCGTGCTGTAACAACCACATTTTGATATCGGTTGTGGACAAACCTGATTGCCCAAGGTGTACGCGTTGCCGTTCGATTTGATTCAAAGCGCGTGAGAACATGCCTTGCATATTCAATAGCGCACTTTGGGCACGACCAATTGCTTGCGCGGCGCGATGCGTTGCCGAATCTGCGCGACTATCGTTGGTGATTGCATGAATAATCTGCGAGCCTTTTTCTACCCAATCACAAGCGGTATGCCATTTTTGTTGGGCAGTGCGTAATTGAAACTCCGAGCCAGATGC
>VFQS010003835.1_pt1 | contig 11252 bp, 12 predicted proteins | sample 3512361 | NCBI WGS metagenome assembly VFQS01 (sample SAMN10412375, study PRJNA504923) | tailings metagenome | isolation source: Relicate 1 Philex TSF3 active mining | place: Philippines | reverse complement strand
CTCCAATGTTCATAATTGGCGGAAATAATAAAGGAAAAATAATTGGAGACAACCCGAATTTAACTGACTTAAATGAAGGAGATTTAAAATATAAAATCGATTTTAGAAGCGTTTATGCTTCTTTATTAGAAAATAAATTGAATTTTGACCCAAGAAAAATTGGAGTCAATGAAAATATTCTTGAAAATTTATTTTAATAAGCATTTTTTACTTACTAAATATGTAAATTAAAAAGTCATCTGTATTTATATTCATTTAAGAGAAATAAATCACTCAAAAAATATTTTTATCTTTCTACTGAAATTAATCTTTGATAGATAATCAATGAATTCAGGAAGCTCAGACAATTGAAGTGATCCGTTTGTTTTTGTTTCAATATGTTTTATTTCAAAATCAGCAATATGTTTTTTGTAATTCACTTCTCCTAGAGTGAACATTATTGCTAATTCACCAGAAATATATTTATGAAATTCATTTTCAAATTCAAAATTTACTGGCATATATAGTGTGATTTTTATTTTTTTTGTTGATATATTGTAATCGTCTAGCCTAATCAATGATTTGTTAATGATTTTTTTTAAACCCTCAGGAATCTGATTGAAATTTTCAGGTGTCAATGGTTTTATAAAAGTTTGTATTGTAAAATGTTTTAATTTAGGTGCTGTATCTCCAAGAGTGATCACTTTTGGAAATAATTTTTTATATCCTAATGCAGTAATCATAATGTGTAATTTTTCATTTTGATTTGATACTTCGTAAATAATAATTTCAGTTCTCTTTGAGATATTGTTGAGGTTTCTTTGAAGATGAAAGAGTAATTCTTCATTGTTTATTTCTAGTTTAAAAGCGTTGTAGATAGCTTGTTCGTTGTCTTGGAACCAGTTCCAGAAGTTTTGGATGGTTTTTATTTGGCGAGGGTTTAGTTCTTTGTTCATTTTGTTACGATTTTTTGTTTCAAGTTTCAGGTTGTGGTTTTAAGCTGCGCTTAAAAAGAAAGCCTACTTCGTAGGACACTTCGACAGGCTCAGTGTTACAAACTCATAACATTACAGATTGAGAAATCATCTTTTATCCCTAGATTCATTACTGAAGGTGATGAGGTTAAACATTTGGCGCATTCTTGAACGGAGGCGGTTGCCGTAGAGTGCTTCGATTTCACTTGCGGAGAGGTTTGTGGTGATGTGGGTGATGGATTGATTTTGCACAAAATCTTCATAGCGTGAAATGATTATTTCTGCCATTACGTTGAGGTCGTTTCCGTAGTGTTTGATGTTTTGTTCCGCTCCTAAGTCGTCGAAACAATAGCCGGTTAGACGTGTTTGTGTGTGCTCTTTTTGGGTGTAATCTTGGAGTGCTTCGAAGCCATTTTTTGCGAATTCGAATGAGATTTCTCTGCAGGTCTTGATTTTGTAATCGTGTTTGTGGTAAAAAAATGGTCGAATTAACGCCATAATTGACGTTTTCCCACATCCAATTGGTCCCGATAATAAAATACCTTTCCCGAGGTCTAAATTTAATTCCTGAGCCTTTTTTTCGTCTCGAATGGCATAAATTACTAATTTGAGAATCGTTTGATGGTCAACACCTTCAATTCTGAAAGAACGACCGTAGATGAGTTTGCCCTGGTACTCGATGTAGTTTAAGCACCAATTGAAATTGTAGACTTTTATTCCGTTTTGGATTTCGAATGTGTCTTTGATGGTGTTAAAGTGCTTCTCCATAGTTTTTTTGATTTGAAACGTGAAGGTGGTTTGGGTTTAAATTAATGGTTCTCAATCCCGAACGGTCGGGACAGGCTTTCGCTCGAGATGACAAAGCAGATTCAGTGATTTGATTTTTGGAAAACTTCTTTGCGTTGAGCATCCAGTTTCTTGCGGCTGCTTTCCAGTCTTTCATCTTGGTTCTGCCACCTACTAGCCAGCCGTTACTTTCGAAGTAGTTGAAAAAGCGTTGCGCTTCGATTTCGGTGAAGCTTTTTTCGAGGAAGTAAATTTGTGCTTCTTCGAGAGTGGGTTTTGTTTTTTCAATTTCAACTTTCTTCTTTTTTTCGCGCAACTTTTTTTCTTCTTTGGTTTCAGTTTTTAACTCCGATTCTTGAACCTTATTAAAAATTGAATTTCTAAAAATTGAATTTTTTTCATTTTTTGAAATTTCTTGCTTAGCTAAGTTTATAATTTTTGTATTGTTTATATTGTTTATATAAGGTACATGTTTAGAGCTTGTTTGATGCTTGTTTAGAGCTTGTTTAGTATGCTGTTCATTAACCTGTTCAATAACTTGGTCATTTTTTGATGAGGTTGCACGCTTTTTTAGTTCTTTTTTTGGTACTGGTTTGGTATAAAAATCCAAGTTACAAACTTCCAAAATGGATCCTTTGAAAGGGTTGAAAGATGGTTTATAAATCACATACTCTCTTTCAGTTAAATCTTTCATGCATTTGTGATAGGTTGCAGTCGATGCAATTTTACTAATGCGCATGAGTTCATCGCGTGAAATACTGATGGGATTTTGAAAACGGTTTTGGTTCCATAGTTGGAATATGGCCATGTATAGGCTTATGTGGGTTGGGTTGAGTTCGTAATCGGCGCTTACTTTTTCGAAGAAGCCGGTTAGGTGTTTGATGTAGTTCATGGTTGAGTGATTAGTGAATAGTAATTAGTGAATAGTACTACTTGAACTGCGTTCAAGGGAAAGCCTACTTTGTAGGAGATACTTTGGCAAGCGCAGTATGACAATTTTGTGTGTTATATTTGCAAATGCACACTTCGCAAGTTCCGTTACAGTTTAATGTATTGTCTTCCATGTTACTTTTCAAGCATTTTTACGATGTCTTCGTAGTTGTAATAAATTATTCCACCGATGCGTTTGTATTTTAATGTTCCGTTGATGCGGAGGTTTTGTAATGTTCCTGGGGAAATTTTTAGTATTTCACGGACTTCGGCTGATTTTAGCCAAGGTTTAGGAGAAGTGTCGGTGTTGTTTGTGTTTTTGATTTCACTCAGAAGTAGATTTCCAAAGTTGAGTAAATCTCGTTTTGTTACAATTTGATGTTGTAATAGTTCGATGTTGTCTGTTTCTGGAAACAGTGCTTTGTGATTGAAGTTCATAATGCTCTATTTTGTAGTTATTTGGCACAAAACAATTGCATTTGAAAAAGAAAAGTTCCCAAGTTGGTACCAACTTGGGAACGATTTTTATGCTTTTTGAGGGAAATTAGTTGTTTTTAGTTTAAATCGATTTCGATTTTGGTTTCTAATGCAGTCTGTAATTGGTTTAAAAATCGGGTTTGATCTGTTTTGCGGTTTTTGATATCAATGAAGCTTCTAGTGATGTTATCGCCTAAATCGATTTGAAACGCTTTTTCAAAAACATGAGTGATTTCTTTGATGTCTGCTTGACCGTTATCGAAAACTTTAGATTCGTGTAAGGCGTAAATAAGTTCGATTAAATCTATTTTTTTGGCTGTCCAATGCAGATTAGAATTGAATTGATTTGAGTTTATTGCACAGGATTGATTAAGATTATCAATACGGTTTTCGATGTGTAATGCGAGTAATTCATAAGCAATTACTTCCGCTAACAAATAGTCATGTGATGTACATAGTTTTGCATCTTGATTGATAACCATACAATCATTTAAGAATAAATCTTTATACTGCTTCCTGGAAAAATACAATTCATCAAAATGAGTGGAATGGCTTTTAATGTATTTGATGAATTCTCTGTTTTTTCTATGAAATTGATTGATTGCATCTAACTTTTTTTCAAAGTGTTTTATTCTCTTACTTTTATCTAAAGGAAGTGTTGCAACTAGTAAAAGTATCTCTTTATAGAAAATCAGTTTAGCCACAATATTAGGTTTGATTTCTTTGAAGAATTTGATTTCTTCTTGAATGGATTCGAAGACATGATTTTTTAGCCAATCGGTTAATTGTTTTAGAATGTCTTCAATGAAAATAATAATCTTTTTTGCTTTTTCTACTTCATTGGAATAGGTGTTAAGGATTAGACATAGTTCGTGTTCAAAATCTACCAAACAATTGTTTTTTATACTTGCTATCATAAAAAAATAGATTTTAGTTTGTCAAATAAAACTAAAATCTATTAGAATTATTGCAAATAAAATCCTAAAAATTTTACAAGATTCTCAAAATTTTAGTAATTCATTGATTTACTTTGAGTTTGCAAATTAGTATTGAATTTAGCTTTTAACACTTGCATATCATCACTAATTTTCTTGTCTAAAATCTTGGCATAATGCTGAGTTGTTTTTAGATTGGTATGTCCTAACATTTTGCTTACTGTTTCAATAGGAACTCCGTTACTAAGTGTTACAGTCGTTGCAAAAGTGTGTCGAGCAATATGGAATGTTAGTTCTTTATTGATTCCGCAAACCGTTGCGATTTCTTTTAGATAAGCATTCATTTTTTGATTGGAGAGTATTGGTAGTAAGTTACCCTTATTTTTACAAACTGGATGATTATCGTATTTATCGACAATATATTGAGCTGTTGGCAATAATGGAATTTTTGAATTCGTATCGGTTTTTTGGCGGTTCTTGTTTATCCATTTATCGCCATCGATTCCTAACACAATATTGTCTTGACTTAATTGTTTGACATCGATGTAAGCTAAACCTGTAAAGCAGCTGAAAACAAAAATATCGCGAACTAGTTCCAATCGCTCCGAAACAAATTCTTTTTCCATCAAAGATTGAATTTCTTTTTCGGTTAAAAATTCTCGAGTTACCTCTTTTACTTTTGATTTGTAATTTGCAAATGGGTCTTTAGTTAGCCATCCATTGGCCAAGCAAATGTTTATAATCTTGTGGAAATTTTTAATGTATTTTACCGCTGTATTATTGGCACACTTTCTTTCTGTACGAAGATAGAATTCATACTCTGTAATAAAAGCATGATCAATTTTCTCAATATCAATATCAGAAACTCTGAATTTCCATTGTAGAAAGTCTTTAGTATGTTTTAAAGATGTTTCATAGCGTTCCAATGTTCCTGGAGCATATTCGGTTCCAACCAATTCTTTAATTTTACGATTGTGTTCTGTAAAGATTGGGATTAGTAAACGTTCGCGTTCTTTGATACCGAGTAATCGATTTTTAAATTCTTCAATATTCAATGAAACACCATCTTTTAATAATTCAAATTGGATTTCGTTTATTCGATTACGAGTGAAATCAAGTAAGTTATTTATTGAACGAGCTTCTTCTGAATTACCTTTCATTTTGCACAATTCAGTTGACCATTTGGATGGCTCTATAAATTTTTTAGTACTGTACTCAAATCTTTTTCCATCGATTGTTAAGCGAACATAAATTGGTAATAATCCATTACCATTGGCTTTGGTTGATTTTGCATAAAAATGCAATGTGACTTTTGAATTCATTTTTGGTAACCTTTAAGTTGTTAATTAATTTACTTTAAAGTTTGCCATAAATCAAGATGTTTGAAAATTGAAAAGGTTATTGAACAGCTTACCATTATTGGGTTACATGAACTAAGCTGCAATACTATTTTCAATTTAGCGAGACCCAAAAATTACAATTTTCTTAGGGTCTCGATTGGGTCTCTTGAATTTTGAAAAAGAATGAATATTTTGAAAGGTTGTAAAAAGAAAAAACCCCGAAAATCGTTAGATTTTCGAGGTTTTGATGCCTTTTAATTAGGCTTTCCGCGGAGAAAGAGGGATTCGTTAAAATCAATATTCACTAATAAAATCAATACCTTTCAAAGTATGTGTTTTAAGTGACTCCTCAAGTGACTCCTTTTATATTTTGGTCAAACTAATCTAAATTCAAAGTATACAAATATACAATTTTTAGATTAAACATTATAATAAACTTGTTTAAAAATTAAATAAGTTGATGGTGCTAATCAATCAGTGGTAAAACATGTTCGATATTTAAGCCCGTATGCAAACAAAACTCTTCAATACTTACAAAGCTATTTTTAGGCTTTCTAAGCGACTTTCTTATTTCATTTAATATTCTTGTGCTTTGACGATAGCTTTTACCTGTAATGCGTTGTATGTCCTTTGGATAGATACAAACTCGTTTTGATACTTGATTCATACTTTAACCTTGCTTTTGAGTTGGCTTTGAGATAGGTTAAAGGTACTTAATTAATCTTTTCATTTAACGTCGGTTGATATGGATGAATTGACTTGTTTTAGGACGTTTAACGACAAATATGTCGATTTAGGACATTTGGTATGGGGTGTTGTTTTTTGATGGGTTTTGTGTGGGAAATTTGCAGTGTAATTATTTCAGAAAGTGTTGCAACCGAGTTTTGAATGATTTATGAAAGTGAATGAATGTTGAACTAAAATTTTGAAGTTATGGCTAGACAGAAAGGCATAATTAAGTTAAAAGGTACTATCGGGGATATTACTTTTTACAAAACGCAGGATGGGCATTTAGCTCGTGAAAAAGGTGGTATTGATGCTAGTAGAATTGCTAGTGACCCTGCGTTTCAAAGAACGCGTGAGAACGGTTCTGAGTTTGGTAGAGCTGGAAAAGCAGGTAAGCTTTTGAGAACCGCTTTACGCCCATTGTTGTTAAATTCTGCTGATGGTAGAATGGTGAGTCGTTTGACGCAACAAATGGTGAAAGTTATCCAGATGGATGCTGTGAGTGAAAGAGGATTACGTAATGTAATTGATGGGGAAATTGAATTGGTTCTTGGCTTCGAATTTAATATTCGTGGGAAATTAGGAACTTCATTGTTTGCTCCTTTTACTCCTGCAATTGATCGTGTGGCTGGTACTTTGGATGTATCTATTCCTTCTTTTGTTCCTGCGAACATGATTGCTGCGCCTAGTGGAACTACTCACTTTAAAGTGATTTCTGGAGGTACTGCGATTGACTTTACAGCGGAATCTTATGAGGTGAATACTTCTGAAACTGCGATTTTACCTTGGGATGCTACAGCTACGGCTGTGATTAACTTGAGTAATACGGTAACTGCGAACTCTACTCACCCACTTGTTTTGGCTCTTGGTGTAGAGTTTTACCAACAAATTAATGGGCAAATGTATCCGTTGAAAAATGGAGCTTTTAACCCGTTATCGATTGTGGCTGTTGACGGAGGGGTTTAATTAGTTGGCAGTCTCAGTCTCAGTTTGCAGTTATGGTACTGTTTTTAACAAGAACTTATTTCCCTGAAGGAACCAATGGAAAATTAGAATGTGAAGGCAAATTGATTTGTTATACAATTGAATTGCCGTGGAAGCGAAATGAGCGAGGGATTTCCTGTATTCCGGAAGGGAAATATTTTATTAGAAAGCGATATAGTGCGAAATACAAATGGCATTTGGAATTGGTGGATGTACCGAATAGAACGTATATTTTGATACATCCTGCCAATAATGCGCAAAAGGAATTGCGTGGCTGTATTGCTCCTGTTACGAAACTTTCTGGACCTGGTTTAGGTTTAATGTCTAGAAAAGCTTTTACGAAGTTGAAGGACTTGATTTATAAAGCTTTGGATAACAAAGAAAGTGTGGAATTGATTGTACAATAGATCCTTTACAGGATGACAAAATTGAAAGATTATGAATATAGTAGAACGTGCTAAGGCACCCACTCCGAAATTTTTTAAGGTGTTGCGCACCATTGGATTAGCCTTATTAGCAGTAAGTGGAAGCATTGTAGCTGCTCCAGTAGCTTTACCTGCTGTTGTTGTAACCGTTGCGGGTTATGCTGCCGTTGCAGGCGGTGTTTTATCAGCAGTAAGCCAGATTACTGTAGATGACCAACGTAACAAAAAAGATGAGGCAAAACCTGAAACTGACGTTGGAGGAAATGGATAATTCCTTAACTTTGAAGGCAGGAACTTTTGGAGGATTTGCATTGAGTGTTATTCCTAATATAACCTCAGCCGATGTCTTAAAAACAATAGTTTTAGCCTTTATTGGAGCAGTTATTAGTTTTGGTGTTACGGTGCTTTTAAAACGCCTAACCTCAAAAAAAAAATAAGCTCAGTTTTGATTGGTAACCTTTACTGAGTATGAGAAAGCCTAATCGTAATAGATTAGGCTTTTTTGATTTTAACGTTTTGTAGCTATCTAGAATTGGTGATTTTTAAATTACTTCACTATTTTACCAAATACAAATTTTGATAAGAGCATTATGATTTATTAATAACAGAACTAGAACTTTTTGTAAGTTGGTATTAAATACTGAAATTTAATATTTTATAATTTTCGTGCACGATTTATTAATCCTGGGTCAGGATTATTTTTTTGGAAAATGTGTTTTGCACGACATTTTTGTGCTAATAATTCTATAAGCCTTGATTCACTTTGTTCAGTTGCTTTATAATTTTTATTGAAATTTAAAGTAATTAGCACGTCAGATAAAAAAAATGAGTTTTTATCAAGACTAACTATATAATCATCTACCGTCTTATACCAATTGTTGGGTCTTTCAGCTATTAACAAAATCATTATTTCATGTTTCAATAATGTATTCGTTTCGCTTATTGCTTTATCAATAAGTAATGGTCCCATTTTACTTGAAAACAAATCGTCTTTGAAAAACTTTACAACATTTGTTGGTACAGCCAATAAAACTGCAAGTCGTTTCTGAATTGGATCATCAAAATTGAAATCATCTTCATTTAATTCAAATTTAGCCCCTTCGAACGCTACATTTCCTTTATCTGCTAGAAGAGGATGAAGAATTATTAAAAGCTTGTTAATCTCATTCCATGCTTGAATAATTTTATCTAAAACTTCTTTTCTGAGATTAACATCTACAAAATCGCTATTTCTTAATGCTCTTGCGGTTGCAGTAATTTGTCGCATTAAAACTAAAAATGAGTAATCACGAAGTACAGAATTAATTATTTGGTTGTAAGGTCTTATTTGATTATAATGCTTGTCTGCATATTTATCCTTTACCTCATCTGGTAAACCAGAAGAAATTACATTCTCTTTAAGTTTTTCTTGTTCCTTTTCAAGTTGAGGTACATCTGGATTCCATGATATAGATTTAAAAGGATTTATATTGTCTGGAAATTTAACTTTGTCTCTTACAATTTTGAGTGTTTCATCTAAATCATTATTCAATACTTTTAATGCATCACTTTTATTCCTGTCAATTCCTGTATAAAATTCTATAATTTCAGGGTAGTCAATATATTTTTTATCTTTATATATGTCCTCAAGAAATTTTGGACTCATATTCATTCGATGTGCAATAAAGTAGAATACCCAATACGCATTTCTAAAATATAAATAATCTGTAGATGTCTTACTTAAGATTGAATTATCGATGAGTAAACTAATAAGATAATTAACATCTAATTCAATTAAGCTTGATTTACAAAATTCATTTATTTTTTCTTTGAAGAAATCTTCTTTAAAGTAAAAGTCATTTTTTAGCACTAATAATTCACATAAATATCCTAAAACAAATGTACAGTCTTTAACATCAGGTTTTTTACTGTGGAATGTAGGTATTTCATATTCTTCAAAAATGGAATTAAGAATAGTTTCAAGTAATTTTGTTCTATTTATTGGACTATATTCTGAACCTATTTTATGTGATGCTCTCAAAATTGATATACAGTTTTTTGAGGTTCGGTGCATATTCAAAGTTTCTAAATCTTTTGCAACCTTATCTAGCAAAACATTGTAATCTTCTGCAATAGACTTATTTTTTGAATATACGGTAACAATTTTTCTTAATTCTGTTTGTGGCAAAGGCAATAAATAAAGGGAAGCAAAGCTTCTTTTAATTTCTACCTTATCATCATCTTGTGATTTAAGAAAAAAAGTATTGTCTATTGTATTTAATATTATAAGTGGAATATTATTAAATTCATCACATACATTTTTAATCATTTGCATAATGCCGTTTTCTTCTAAACAAACCGAATCCAATAAAATACAATCTATTTTATCAGAATTTGTGAAATAATAATTTTCAACTTCACTTTTTATTTGATTTACAATTTTGTGTTTTTTTGTTTTTTTAGAGTCTACATAGAAAAATATCTTACCTTGTTTATAAGCTTCAAGTTTAATAAAATGAGCTAAAGATGTCAATCCAAATTCGGAAGGGGCTTTAATTATTATATCATAAGGGTTTTTAATAATTGATTCAATTTCTACTTTGTTTTCAAAGTTCTTATTTGGATTATTTGGAATTTCTCTCTTTGAGCTAATTATTGGTTCAATCCAAACAGGTGTTTTTTCATTATAAGTCTTTAATGATTCTTCCAAATCATTTTCTAGACGTTTCAATATAATATCAATTTCTGAACCTAGTTTTTCTGCATTTGCGATTATAGTATTTTCCTTTACAAAAAGCTCTAAATTTTGTTTTAATTTTAGCTCAAAGTTTTCAATACCATCGTAGTCAACGTATAATCCTTCAGAAGAAATGTCTGATTTAAATGTTTTAACTTTCTGATATTGTTCAAAATCGAATTTATCAGGATCAACACTTTCTTTACCAAAGAAAAATATAATTCTAGGCAATCCATTTAAGTCAGTTTTTTTTCTTTCAAGTGCGTCTTTGAATTCATGTTCTGTTCCACTTCCGGCTTTTTTTGTTGGGTGTCCAAACCTGTTTTTCATAATACCAATAAATACATCATAGTTTGATTTCTTAATGTATTCATCAATTATGTCTTGTCCATTTCTCCCCATGTCTGGCAATACGTCATATTCCCACATAAATGTTTCAAGACCGATACCAAAATGCTTGGCAAATCCTAAACTTATTTCTTCAATTACTTTAATGCAGTTATCTCTTTCTTCATTGCAATCGCCAGGAGAAGAAATAAAGCATTTGAATATTTTTCTATTTTCCATTTTTGTTTGAATTAGTGTGCTATTTAGTCGCCTTTAAAGTATTTTTAATAAATTAAAAAAAGGCGGTAATAATCAATAAAATTGTTTTTCAAATATAAATAAATTCGTTCAAATTTATTTATTTTATATAATAAAAAAGCCTGAACAATTAGTCCAGGCTTAGTATTATTTCCTTCTGTACCTCATCATAATCGCGGTTTTAAGTTCGTTGATGAGGTGGATGTTTTTGTAGTGGTGGTTTTCCTGCTCTTGCAACAGCTTAAGTGCTTGGATGTTCTTTTGGTGCAGCTCGTGTTCACGCATTAATCGGGTGGCTTTTGGATTGAACTCTTTTTTGAATTCATAGAGGGATAAGAATGGAATAACCGAACCGCGAAGAAAAGGCATCCAGAATTTGGATTTCCATAGGCTCA
>VFQS010003834.1_pt1 | contig 11253 bp, 8 predicted proteins | sample 3512361 | NCBI WGS metagenome assembly VFQS01 (sample SAMN10412375, study PRJNA504923) | tailings metagenome | isolation source: Relicate 1 Philex TSF3 active mining | place: Philippines | reverse complement strand
CAACAGCCTTTCCCGCGTTCTCAGTACTTGAAGTTGCAGCGGCAAGGCCTTATCGGCAGCCCCTGCCTGCAACTCACAGCGAGCGAGGCCCTCTCGGGCCTGAGCTTGCAGGAGTTGTGTCTGATCAACCCTTAGTGCGGTATCAAACGCCATTCTTGCAGAGTCCGTCTTGCCCATATCTATGTACAAATCGCCCAACAGCAGGTATAGGGGGGCTATCGAATCGGTTGCTGTAGCAGCTGCGAGGTAGATCTTTGCCTTTCGCAGCGCTGCCAATGGATTGCCTTTCGCGGCGTATTGGCGCAGTTCCATGGCTTGCGAGGAGGGTGCTGTACCCTGTGCGGGGGCCTCCGGGAGCGTTGCTGCCAGCAGCAGGAGCACTATAAAAGTATATTTTTTTGTCATTCGGATTGTATTTGTCTTGTGGGCAGGATTAGGTGCGTTCATCTCTGCTTTTGGTACGTCTAATATAAGGGGAATATCGCATTTTCGTGAGGATTTACACCATACGTGTTCTTTCATTATTTCTTATTGGACTTGTTGCACGGGGATCAGCGGGGTGTTAGAAAGGCGCTTTAGATCATATAGCGCTGCTATACTCCATCAAAAAGCTTTCGTTTGAACAAAAAATGACTCTTTTTTGACCCCTCGCAACAAGTCTATTTATTATTTTTGCAGTTGAAAGAACAGTTTTACAGCAAAAGGGAACCAGAGAGGGGTCAAAAAGGCCTTTTTCTTCTCACCTTGTGCCTTTGTGGTTATATCTCCCACAAAATCCCTAGTGTGAAAAAAAATGACTCCTTTTTCCTATCCCTTTGACCCCATGCAACAAGTCTGATAAATCAAGTGAACATAATCCACTTGATTTTGTCTTTACGTTTTCATTACGCATAAACCATAGTAAATGAACCTTGTCACCACAAAGTTGGCTTACAAAGTAAAGGATATCTCCCTTGCAGACTGGGGCCGCAAAGAAATTGAGTTGGCGGAAGCCGAGATGCCGGGGCTGATGGCGTTGCGCGAGAAGTACAGTGCAAGCAAACCATTGCAAGGTGCCCGTATTGCAGGCTGTTTGCACATGACCATTCAAACGGCCGTATTGATCGAGACACTCATAGAGCTCGGCGCGGAAGTGAGCTGGTCTTCCTGTAATATCTTTTCTACGCAGGATCATGCGGCTGCTGCCATTGCTGCCCGCGGGATTCCCGTGTTCGCCTGGAAGGGTATGAATGAAGAGGACTACTGGTGGTGTGTGGAGCAAACGCTCTACGCCTTTAAAGATGGAAAGCCGCTCAATATGATCCTCGATGATGGTGGCGATTTGACCAACCTCGTACTCGACCAGCGGCCTGAGCTGTTGACGGAGCTCCGGGGCATCAGCGAAGAAACTACGACGGGTGTACACCGCCTATACGAGCGTATGAAAAACGGTACCCTGCCCATTCCTGCCATCAATGTCAACGACTCCGTGACCAAGTCGAAGTTCGACAACAAATACGGTTGTAAAGAGTCTCTGGTGGACGCTATCCGCCGGGCTACGGATATCATGCTGGCGGGCAAAGTAGCCGTAGTAGCCGGGTATGGCGATGTAGGCAAGGGGTCAGCTGCCTCCCTGCGTGGGGCAGGCTGCCGCGTACTGGTCACCGAGATAGATCCGATTTGCGCACTGCAGGCGGCTATGGACGGCTACGAAGTCACTACCATGTCGAAGGCTATCCCGCGCGTGGATATTGTCGTAACGGCTACCGGCAACTGCGAAATCGTGACGGAAGCGCACTTCCGCCTGATGAAAGACAAGACTATTGTCTGCAATATCGGGCATTTCGACGACGAAATAGACGTAGCATGGCTCAACGAAAAGTACGGCCACACCAAGGTCAATATCAAGCCTCAGGTAGATAAGTACCAGATTGAAGGCAGGGATATCATCCTGCTGGCGGAAGGCCGCCTGGTCAACCTGGGCTGCGCCACAGGGCACCCTTCGTTTGTCATGTCCAACTCTTTCACCAATCAGGTTCTCGCACAGATGGATCTGTGGATGGATCCGGGTAAGTACGAGAATGCCGTGTACACCCTGCCCAAGCACCTCGACGAAGAGGTTGCCCGCCTCCACCTGGCCAAAATCGGGGTAGAGCTGGATACGCTGACCGATAAGCAAGCCGCATACATCGGCGTGGCGGTGGACGGTCCCTTCAAAGGGGAAGCGTACCGCTACTAAATAACTTTATGGGTTGCTGAAGATACGGAAGATCAAAAGAGTACTCCTTTTTTTCCTGCTAATCTCTCGCAACCCGTATCGCATCTGTTTATTCATCGCCTTTGTCCCGGCTCCTGTATCCGGAAAGCCGGGACAAAGTCCATTTTCTTCCTTTCCCCTATGCAGAGTCTATTCCAAACCTATCTACAACTCGGGTTCGAGCATATCTCCGATTTGAAAGGGTATGACCATATCCTCTTCATCGTAGCGCTGTGTGCTATTTACAAGGTCGGGGAGTGGCGAAAAGTAGCCCTTCTGGTTACGGCGTTCACGTTGGGGCACTCCATCACGCTCGCCTTGGCTTCGCTGGATATCCTTCCGATTAATACGGCGTGGATCGAATTCCTGATTCCGATCACTATTGTGGTCACGGCGATGTATAATGTACGGGTACACCGCTTCGAACAGGAGGTAGAAGAAGGCACCCTGGGCAGTCGGGTGCGGCTAAACTACGTCTTCGCGGCTGCTTTCGGGCTCATCCACGGTATGGGGTTCTCCAACTTTTTCCGCGCTATGGTCGCTCCCGGTGAACACAGTAAATTGGTGCAACAGCTGCTGGCCTTCAATGTGGGCGTAGAAATCGGACAACTGCTCATTGTAGGCTGTATTCTGTTGGCATCGCTGCTTGCGTTCAACCTCGCCCGGGTCAAACAGCGGGAATGGAATCTGTTTATTTCCGGCGGGGCGGCTATGAGTGCCTCTATCTTGGCCCTGGAACGCTTACCTTTTTAGCTATGACCACAATCCAAAAAATCTGGCGGGGATTGTTCATCCTGCCCATTCGCTTCTACCAGTGGGGGCTCCGCCCTTTCGTGCCCAGCAAGTGTGCCTACCATCCCACCTGCTCCCGCTACACAGTAGCTGCTATCCTGGAGTGGGGAGTCACTAAGGGTATCTGGATGGGAATCAAGCGCATTGGCCGCTGCCATCCCTGGGGAGGCTTTGGCTATGACCCCGTACCGGAGAATCCTGATCGCAAAAACGAATACTAAGCATTACTACGAACTTATTTAGTTAAATTTTTTTGAAAAAAAATAAACTAAAGTTGCTTGTATTCTAAATTACTTTATATATTTGTCTCACAATAAATAATCGCACACACTAGTTGTTTCACAAAATCATTCTCTATTGACGTTGTACTTCTACACTAAATTAGTTTTGAATCCCATAAGTCAACTATTTAGTTATGCTAGTAACAACGTCATTGAACGACCAACAACTTATTGCTCGTTACTTAGAAGGTAACGAACGTGCTTTCCAAGAGCTCCTCGACCGCCACCAACAGAAAATCTTCACGTCCATCTATCTTTTCGTGAAGGATCAAAGTTTAGCCGAAGACATTTTCCAGGAAGTTTTCATCAAGATCATTGCTACCTTGCGCCAGGGTAAGTATAACCACGAGGGCAAGTTCCTACAGTGGGCCATGCGCATAGCCTACAACATGTGCGTGGATTATTTCCGCCGCACCAAGCGCCGCCCCAAGGTTTCCCCCACGGACACCTTCGACATCTTCGATGTGCTGCAGTCCACTGATTTCAATGCCGAGCAGCATATTGTACGCAGCCAGACCCACGAACGCATCCGCCACCTGGTGGATATGCTTCCTCCGGAGCAGCGCGAGGTGGTCATCCTGCGCCATTACGCCGATATGAGTTTCAAAGAAATAGCCAAGCTGACCCGCGTCAGCATCAACACCGCCCTGGGCCGTATGCGCTACGCGCTGATCAACATCCGCAAGATGGTGGAGGAAAAAGAGATGGCCCTGCACTAGACGATACGACACCTTGTTTTGATCCCTTGAACAGAAATCGGAAGGGGCGTTGCAGTAGTAACTGCACGCCCCTTTTCCATTGGACTGGTTGTGATACGTTTATTTTTCGTATCCCTGGCGTATGCCTTTTTCGATGGCCGGGACACCGTCGCGCATCCACCTGGGCATGGGAGCTCCTTGCAGGTAATGGTCAAAGAACTGTTCCATACGGAGTTGGAAGTCCTTGCGGTTTTGCAATTTCACCGGCCAGTGGGGCTCGCCGTTGTAGTTGAGCATCCAGGCGGGCTTGTCGAGCCGGCGCATAGCCATATAGAATTCGATGCCCTGGTACCAGGGCACTGCTCCGTCGGCGTCGTTGTGGAGGATGAGGACAGGCGTGTTGATTTTGTCGGCGAAGAAGATCGGGGAGTTTTCGATATAGCGCAGGGGTTTGTCCCAGAGCGGTGCGCCGATGCGGCTTTGGGTTTTCTCATACTGGAACATGCGGCTAAGGCCTGATTCCCAGCGGATACCGCCATAGGCGGAGATCATATTGACTACCGGCGCGCCGGATTCGGCGCACTTGAACATATCGGTTTTGGTGAGGAGATAGGCGATTTGGTAGCCGCCCCAGCTATGGCCCTGGAGGGCGATGTTGGACTTATCCACGAACCCTTTGTCAATCAGCGAGGTGACGCCGGATATGACGGCGTTGAACGCACTTTCGCCGGGATATCCCTCCCGGTAGGGGATATCGGGGTTGAAAACGAGGTATCCACGACTGGCATAATAGGTGTAGTTGATTTGGGACCTGCCCCAGTCTGGTGCGCGATGGGCGTGCAGGGTATTGGAGCTGCGCTCGTAGAAGTTGACGATCATAGGATATTGCTTTCCGGCCTGGAACCCGGCGGGTTTGACCAGCATACCTTTGAGCTTCTGCCCGTCGAGGGCTGTCCACTCATGGAGCTCAATCGTTCCCCAGCCGAAGCGGCTCTGTTGCGGATTGGCATTCGAGATGGTTTTGCCATCGGTCAGGTTGCTGCTGAGGATCAAGTCGGGGAAGAGTTGGTAGTTCTCTTTGGTGAACAGCCACTGGGAAGCGTTGCGCGCTTTGAGGACGTCGTTGCTGTAGGCGAATGCACCTTGCTGTACGATGCGCTTGCTGCCCGCGTGGATATCGAACCAGAGATAGCCTTCCTCGAGGGTATTTTCGTTGGTAAACTTTAGCAGGAGCGGTTTGACTTCTTCGATGGCGCGCTCGTCGGGGTTCGTTTTGATGTAGCGAAGGCGGATACCGGCGGCGCGGCTATTCGTGAGGTTGGTTGCTTTGAGCCGACCGGTGGGGTCTATGAGCCAGATGTCGAAGCGGTCGTAGAGCATGATGAAATCGTCGTTGGTGGTCCAGCCGGCCAGGCCGTAAGAGCCGGGATGGTCGGGCACATCGTTGAGCTCATCGTAGAAAGTACTGATACGGGCGTGGGTCAACTGGATTTTTTTCCTGAGGGCCACGTCGTAAGCAAACCAGGAGGAATCGGGGCTGCTGTACCAGTACAGGTATTTTCCTTCTGGCGAGAAAGCCGGGGAGCCATCTACGGCTTTCTCCACCAGTGTGCGTTTGCCGCTGAGCGTTTCCACCAGATAGAGGTCGCGGGTGCCGCTACCTTCCCAGGTTGCCTGTACGGCGTAGGGGGCGGGGTTCATGCCTAGTACGACGGCGGCATCCCCTTCTTTGCCCGTTCGTATTTCCGGCAGGTCGGGGCTGCCTAGGGCGACCACTTTTCCGGTGGTGGTATGGAAGACGCTGAGGTAGGAGCGTCTTTTGTCCTGGTTGAGCTGTACTTTCTGTTGTGGGTAGATGCGGGCATCGCGGTAGTTCCACACTTCGACCTGTACGATTTCCTCATCGAGGGCGGAGGTGTCCTGGAGTACAGGCGGTGGGGCGATGCCAAAAAACAGTTTGCTTCCGTCTTTAGAGAACTCCAACTGGGCATTTTCGCTGATGAGCCAGTCTTTAGGCAGGAAGGAAGCGCCGGGGGCAGTAACGAGGCGAGCCGTATCGGTACCTCCTTTCCAGTGGTAGAGCGTCCAGGGGCGGATTTGTGCTTTTGTGGTATCGAGGTCTGCCACGAAAGCGGCCTGCAGGCCGCTGCGGTCCAGTTGCAGGTTTTTGTATTCCCCTTTTGCCCGGAAGAGCGGTCGGAGGGTTGCGCTGGCGGGGTCGAAGCGATATATTCCCGGAGCGCTACCGCCCTCATCGCCGCTGGTGGCGAGGATGGCGGCAGGTGCCTCAGAAGCCAGCGCGATAGACTTCACGAAAGAAACCCGCGTTTCCGCTCGGGTCTGCAGGTTTAGCAACACCAGGGTGCTGCCGTTTTCGGCACTTTCTTTCTTCTTGGATTTTATGGTCGTATCGCGGGGTACGGCCTTGCCCGGTTCGAACTGATACGCGAGCAGGCCGGCCCATTTGGCCGGCATTTGGAAGGACTGGACGTTGGGTACTTTGGTAGTGGTGCCGGCTTCCAGGTCCAGGATGCAGAGCGTGTCGCCCGGGAGATCTTCTTTTTTTACTTTTCTTTTGCGCAGGGCGATGAGGCTGTCGCGGTGTGGTTTGATGCGGAACGCCATAAAGCGGCTGTCGGAGCTCATGGCTGCCTGTTCACCGCGGGGAAAATCGAGGGTTTTTCCCGTCTGGTCGTCGTACACGTGCAGGGAAGCATCCCCTTCATTGGGGCTGAGTCCGTACGCGACCCAGCGGCCATTGTTGGAAATCATTTCCCGTTCGATGCGCTTCCAGGAGGCAATATCCTGCTGCTCCAGTTTTTTCAAAGGCTGTTGCGCCAGGAGGGTGGCGGCCAAAGACAGCCCGGTCAGGGTATAAAAAAATCGTAGAACCATGTTTTTCGTGTATTGGTGTGGCGATCAAAAAGGGAAATATACAATTTGCGCATAAAAAAATAAAAAGAAATGGACGCAGGAAGCCAGGAGGATGCCATAGAACTGTTAGCCGGGCAGTGAGGGAAAATGTTTTTCGACCGCTGCGACGCGGAAGCGGAAGATTTGATCCACTTTAGGCTCTACCAGGATGAGGTTGGCCAGGTCGCCGATGGGGCCGTACGGTACTTTATAGTGCAGGATATCGGTCATGAGCACTCCGCCATCCCGGGGTTCGAAGTGGTGTTGATGGTGCCAAAATGCGTATGGGCCAAAGCGCTGTTCGTCAATAAAGTAACGTCCCTCTTCGATGTGGGTGATTTCTGTGACCCAGCTCATTTTGATTCCTGCAAAAGGACTGATGCGGTAACGGATGAGCATGCCCGGGTACATGCGCACTCCGGATACGTCAGTGAGGATTTCAAACGACATGTCGTTGGGGGTCATGTCGTTCAGATTTTCCGGGCGAGAGAAGAAATCCCAGATTTCCTCGATCTTGCGCGGGATAAATTGTTGCCAGCGTTTTTCTTTTACTTCCACGGTTGTCAAAGTTTATGTGTTTGGAATATGCGCTGAGGAAAACTATAGCGTAAAAAATGCCCTTTTCCTTTCTTGCGCCTTTTTTCAGAGGTCCTGTGCAAACCTCTGCGATTGCATAACCACGTACACGCGCTTAGGTTCACCGGACTTCCCACAACACGTCTTTTGCGCATCGGAAAGGAATTTATATATTATAAAATAAAAAATGTTAAAAAAATAAGACTGGCCTGTGCAAAACAAAAGATAAAGCCTATATTTGTACCAGATAAGGCGTTGCTGCAAAGGCTGCGCGTATAATCCCAAAAAAACCGATTCAAACCATGAACAACACCATCACATCTCTGCCGTCCGGCAGTCTGCCAGTAATTTATTTAGCATCTTCTTCAAGTTGGGTTTTTCAGAACAATAGTTCATCCAGGTACTAAGTACTCATTACTTATCGCTGTCTGAACTGTGCAATCTGCGCTGGTGTGCGCTAGCCGCATCTCCGTGCCATCCGTGTGTCATTTTCCCTGCTTTGGGCGAAGTATGCGTGTGTACGCGTATCGCCTGGCATTTTTATACTCACAAACAACTTACTACGAGGTTTTTACACATTATTATCTCATGAAAGACGACTAAGATTTTTTCCCGTGACAAAAGGCTATAACAGCTGAATGTGAAGGGTTTCTTAACGAGGATTTGTGGTGGGGCGCTGAATAGCGCCCTACTTTTTTTTGCATAGCGCGGGAATTGGTCGTTACTTTGTTGTTTCCATTTTTGACACCAACATTTCAAGCTACGCACTATGTCTATCGTACAAGAGTTCAACGAATACCGTTCCCGGATGAACGAAAAAATCCTGGGGGAGAGCAACCTGACTTTGAAGCGCTTTTTCAACCTGGATGCGATTGCGTACCAGGACGGCGCCCTAGACCAAAAAACCAAAGAACTGCTGGGTTTAGTGGCTTCTATGGTGTTGCGTTGCGACGATTGCATCCGCTATCACCTGGGAACCTGCCATGAACTTGGGGTGAGCCGACAGGAGGTTTTTGAAGTTTTTGCCATAGCCAACCTGGTAGGCGGTTCGATTTGTATCCCGCACACGCGCCGGGCGGTAGAATATTGGGAAGCCCTGGAAAACCAAAACGCATAGACCGTGTCCGATTTTTTACAAGAACTCAACCCGGTACAGCGACAGTCGGTCTGTGCTATGAACGGCCCGGTATTGGTGGTCGCAGGCCCTGGTTCCGGCAAGACCCGTGTACTGACGTACCGCATCGCGTATCTGATCCAGCAGGGGGTAGCTCCGTCTTCTATCCTGGCGCTGACCTTCACCAACAAAGCGGCGCGGGAGATGAAGGAGCGGATTGCCAAGGTCGTAGGGCCGGGTGCCAACCAGGTATGGGCGGGTACGTTCCATTCCATTTTTGCCAAAATCCTCCGCATAGAAGCGGAAAAGATTGGCTATCCCTCCAATTTTACCATATACGATACCGACGATACCAAAAGCGTACTGGGGGCGATTGTCAAAGAAATGAACCTCGACAAGGCGGTATATGCGCCCAACGTAATCCGGAATCGCATCTCATCGGCCAAGAGCAACCTCATCACCCCTGCGCTGTATGCGTCGAACGAGGAACTGCTGCTGCAGGACCGGGTCGCCAAGAGGCCTCATACCCACCTTCTTTACCAACAGTATGCCGAGCGCTGCAAGCGCTCGGGAGCCATGGATTTCGACGACCTGCTCTACCGCTTTTATGAACTCCTGCATCGCAACCCGGATCAGGTGTTGGAAAAATACCGCCAAAAATTCCGCTACCTGCTGGTAGACGAGTTCCAGGACACCAACCACCTCCAGTACGCCATCGTGCGCAAATTGGCGCATTACCCCGAAAGCCCGCGCAATATCTGCGTCGTGGGTGACGATGCGCAGAGCATCTACGCATTCAGGGGTGCGACAATCCAGAATATCCTGGACTTTGAAGCAGATTTCAAGAGCCATCATATACAGGTATTCAAGCTGGAACAAAATTACCGCTCCACCGACCATATCGTACAGGCAGCCAATACCGTCATCCAGCACAACCGGCGGCAGATACCCAAGAAAATATGGTCGGACAAAGGCGTCGGGCACAAAATTCAGGTCATCAAGGCCATGAGCGATAGTGAGGAGGGCAAGCGCGTAGCCGATATGCTGCTGGAGCACAAGAACCGGCACCATCTCAGCAACCGCGATATCGCCATCCTGTATCGAACCAACGCCCAATCTCGTATTTTTGAAGAGTACCTGCGTCGGTTCAACGTGCCGTATCGGGTCTATGGCGGGCAATCCTTTTACCAGCGCAAGGAGGTCAAAGATTTAATCGCCTACCTTCGATTGGCCATCAACCCCCAGGACGAGGAGGCGTTGCGCCGCGTAATCAACTACCCCAAAAGGGGCATAGGGGACAGCAGCATAGAAAAAATCAGCGCCCTGGCCTCTACTCAAAAGCGCACGATGTGGGAATGCCTTCCCGAAGCGGAAGCGGGGGGGCGCACACAGCAGGCAATTGGAGGGTTTGTGCGCCTGATCCAGGAAATTGCCCAACGGGCAGCGACGCAAAGCGCTTATGAAACCGCGCTCTATGCCGCTGAAAAATCCGGTTTGATCGAGGCCCTGCGCCTGGATACCACCCCCGAAGGCATGGGCAGACTGGACAACCTGAGCAACCTGCTCGACGGTATCAAGGCGTTTACGGAAGAGGATGTATTCGAAGAGGTCGAGAACGTGGCAGATAAATCTCTGGCGGCCTACCTGCAAAACATCGCCTTGCACACCGACCAGGACGAGGAAGACCGGACCGGAGGCGACACGGTGACCCTGATGTCGGTCCATTCGGCAAAAGGGCTGGAGTTCAAGTCGGTATTTGTGACGGGGCTGGAGGAAAACCTTTTCCCCTCTGTCATGGCCATGGAAGGGTTGGAAGGTCTGGATGAGGAGCGGCGGCTTTTTTATGTGGCCATCACTCGTGCCGAACAGTTCTTAACCCTTTCCTACTCGGTGAGCCGCTATAAGTTTGGGCAGATGCGCTATAACGAACCCAGCCGCTTTTTGTTGGAACTACCCCAACAAAGCCTGGACGGGATGGTGGGCAGCAGTCGCGTTGCCTCGTCGGAGCACGAGGCTGGCCCCCCGACGGCCAAGGTCAGCGGAGCCTTTCAGCGGCGTACGAATGCGCAAAATGCACCCCTGCGGGCCGACCCGGCATCATTTAACCCCAGTCCTGTGCAAAAGATTCAGGCAGGTATGAAAGTGCTGCACCTCAAGTTTGGGGAGGGTAAAGTGCTGTCGGTCGAAGGGGCAGGGGAAGACCGCATGGCCACCATTTTCTTTCACGAAATAGATAACCCGACGCGGCGCATCCTGTTGAAGTACGCGAAACTGGAGATAGTGGGGTGAATTCCTCTTTTGTGATAAGTCTAATTGAGGATACCGCTTACGCTAATTGCGTAACGATGGGATTCCTTTGCCTTTTTGTGGTCATGTAGCGCGGCTATACCCTCACAAAAAGCCTTCTGGTGGTAAGAAAAGGACTCTTTTCCCCCTCTTCGCGGACCTCCTTCATAACAAGTCTAATAAATGGTTTTTATCTCATCCCTGATAAAGTCAAAAAATTGAGAATCAAATTTTTGATACATAAAAGACCATATTCTTACCCATAATATCCATATCTGCTGTCTAGTACAATAGACTTGTTGCGCGGGGAATCATCAAGGGGTCAAAAAGGCCCTTTTTCGCCCACACTGTGCCTTT
>VFQS010003833.1_pt1 | contig 11253 bp, 14 predicted proteins | sample 3512361 | NCBI WGS metagenome assembly VFQS01 (sample SAMN10412375, study PRJNA504923) | tailings metagenome | isolation source: Relicate 1 Philex TSF3 active mining | place: Philippines | reverse complement strand
GCCGGCACCGCCGCGGCCGGCGTCGCCGCCCTGCCGGCCCTGCCCCGGCTGCCCCAGGGGTTCCGCTTCAGCGGGGTGATCCGCAGCGGCGGACGCACCGAGGCCGTCGTGCAGTACGGCGCCCTGAGCGGCAGCCTGCGCCGCGGCGACCGCGGTGGCAGCAGCACCGACCTGCTGCCCCGGGGCTGGCGGGTCGAGGCGATCGATGCCGACCGGGGTCAGCTGCGGCTCTGGAACGGCGGGCGCCTGCTCACCGTGGAGATGTGAGGCAGGCGGCGCAGGCCGCCACCAGCCCCTCCAGATCGTGGGGGGAGGCCTCCGCATCCACCCGGCCCAGGAGCTTCCGGCAGCGCTCGCTCGTCTGCGGGCCGATCGAGACGATCTTCAGGCTGGCCACCTTCGCGCGCCAGGTCTCGCCGTAGCTGCGCTCCAGCAGGGTGCAGGTGTGGCTCACCGTCTTGCCGCTGCTGAAGGTGATCGCGTCGAGGCGCCCCTGCTCCAGGGCGAGCAGGGTGGCGCTGGGCAGGCCCTCCGGGCAGCGGGTTTCGTAGGCGGCCACCTCCACCACCCGCGCCCCCGCGGCGGCGAAGGCCTCCGCCAGCACGGTGCGGCCGCCGCTCTGCACCCGGGGGATCAGCAGCCGCAGCCCCCACCCCGACACCGGGAAATGCTCGATCAGGCTGTCGGCCACGAAGGCCGGCGGCACGAAATCGGCCCGGGCCCCGAGCTCCTCCAGCACCGCGGCCGTGCGCCGGCCCACGGCCGCCAGCCGCAACGCCGGCGGCCGCCGCGCCAGGGTGCCGCCGAACCGCTGCAGCCGGCGCTCCACCGCCTCCACCCCGTTGGCACTGGAGAACACGATCCAGTGAAACTCCTCCAGTTCGCCCAGGGCGTCGTCGAGCGGCCGCCAGTCGTCGGGCGGGCCCACCACGAGGGCGGGCAGGTCGAGCACCGTGGCGCCGGCACCCTCGAACAGGCGCCGGGCCTCACCCAGCTGGGTTTCGGCGCGGGTCACGGCCACGGTGCGACCGCTGAGGGGAAGGGCTGGATCCACGGGTGGCGGGGGTGAAGGGGCGTTGGGGCTGGGCTGGCCTCAGCTCGCGTCGAGCCGCACCACGCCGCCGGCCTGCTGCCGCAGCGCTGCCGCCTCGTCGCTGCGACCCTGGGCCAGGAGGAGCGCGATGGCGTGGCGGAAGCCCTGCCGCGCCCCGGCGATGTCGCCGCGCAGCAGCCGCACCACGGCCCGGTTGCGGTGGGCATCGGCCAGGTCGGGTTCCAGCCGGATCGCTGTGTCGTAGGCGCTGGCGGCGGCCTCCATGTCGCCCTGCTGGCGTTCACTCAGCCCCAGGTTGAACCAGGCCAGGGCCAGTTCCGGCGCCGCCGCCGTGGCGCGCCGGGCCAGGGCGGCGGCCTGACCAGCCCGGCCCGCCTGCAGCTCCAGCGCCGCCAGATTCACCAGGGCCGCCACCGCCAGTCGCGGCTCCAGCGGCAGCGCCAGGGCCTCGCGGTAGCGGGCGGTGGCGGCGCCGGGATCCACAGGGGCCAGGGCGATGCCGAGGTGGAGCAGCAGTTCGAAGCGCTCCGGATGGGCGCCGGCCGGGCAGTGGGCCAGGCCCGTACTCAGCAGCTCCAGGCCCCGTTCGCGCCGCCCGGCGGCGATCTCCAGGGCGCCGAGCTTGGCGCAGGTGTAGGGGTCGCCGGGCCGCTGCCGCAGTTCCTGCTCCATCGCCCGGCGCAGCCGCTGCTCCTTGTCGCCGGTCGCCAGCAGCTCCGGTCGGTAGCCGTCATGGAGCAGGGCCGGCACGGGGCAGGCCAGCACGCGCCAGTGGGGTTCGCGGCTTTGCAGGGCCGCCACGCTGTCGTCGACCAGGGAGTGGTAGGCCCGTTCCCAGCGGATCGCCGGATGGCGCCGGAACAGCCGGCTCACGCAGGAATAGGGCGACTGGGCCGCCCCCAGTTCCCGCCGCAGCAGGGTGATCAGCAGGGCCTCGGGTTCGGCCATCAGCTGCCGCAGCGGCTCGCGGGCCTCGGGCTGGAGCCGCTCGTCGGCATCGAGCACCAGCACCCAGTCGCCGCGCACCCACTCCAGGGCCTGGTTGCGGGCCGGGGCGAAATCCCCGGGCCAGGGCAGGTGGCGCACCTCGGCGCCATGGCGGGCGGCCACGGCGGCGGTGTCATCCCGGGAGCCCGTGTCCACCACCACGATCTCGTCGACGAAGCCGGCCACCGAAGCCAGGCAGGCGGGCAGCCGCTCCGCCTCGTCGCGCACGATCATCGAGAGGCTGAGCATCAGTCGGTGAACCCCCCGCCCCCGGTCGGGGCGTCGCCCAGGCCGAGGGCCGCCAGGGCGGCGGCCTGGGCCAGCGGCGTCTGGGCCGGGCTCCAGGCGGCCGGCACGCCGGCGGCCAGCTCCTGGCGCAGCGCCTCCCACAGGTAGGGGCTTCCCAGCACCACCAGGCCCGCCAGCCGGTTCAGCGCCTGCAGCTGGTGCAGCACGGCGGGCCAGGGTTCGCCGCCACCGCCGGCGCTGCCGCGGAAGGGATTGCCGCGCACGAACAGCTGCAGCAGCAGGGCCCCCTCGCCGAGGCGCTCAAGGGCGAGGGGGGCGTCGGGCTGGCCGCTCCAGGGGCTCGGCCCGCGCCCATCGATCAGGCAGGTGCGCCAGCCGGCGGCCTCGGGCCGCTCCAGGGCCGGGGCCTGGTGGCTGAGGAAGGGGCAGGCCAGGAGGTTGTCCACCCGGATCAGGCTGATGCCGGGGGCGCTCTCCAGTCGGCCCCCCTGGTGCTCCAGGCTGCGCTCCACCAGGGTGAGGGCCAGCTGCCTGTCCTCGGCGAGCGGGCCGTTGCTGAGCGGCCCCAGCGGTTCGGCCGGATCATCGCCGACGGCCGGGCCCGCCCCAGCCGCCCCAGCCGCCGCGCGGCCCGTCGTCAGGGCCAGGTCGAGGGCGCGGCGGCGCCGCAGCCGGCTGGTTTCGAGCCGTTCGCGGCTCAGGCGACCCTCGGCCACCGCCGCCAGGATCGCCGCGATGGCGGCATCGGCGTCGGCCGGCATCAGCACCAGATCGGCGCCCGCCTCCAGGGCCAGCACCGCCGCCTCGCCGGCCCCGTAGCGGGCTGCGATCGCCTCCATCACCAGGGCGTCGGTCACCACCAGGCCGTCGAAGCCCAGATCCCCGCGCAGCAGGTCGGTGAGCACCGCCGCCGAGAGGGTGGCGGGCCGCTCCGCATCGAGGGCGGGCAGCAGCAGGTGGGCCGTCATCACCGCGGCCACCCCCGCGGCGATCGCCTCCCGGAAGGGGGGCAGCTCCACCGCCTCCAGGCGGGCGCGGCTGTGGTCGAGCAGCGGCAGGGCCAGGTGGGAATCGGTCGCCGTGTCGCCGTGGCCCGGGAAATGCTTGGCGCAGCAGAGCACCCCCTCCGCCTGGGCGCCGCGGCTGAAGGCCGCCGCCAGGGCGCCGGCCGTGGCGGGATCCTCGCCCCAGGCCCGCACGTTGATCACCGGATTGGCCGGGTTGTTGTTCACGTCGCAGACCGGGCCCAGCACCCAGTTCAGCCCGAGGGCGCGGGCCTCGCGGCCGCTGCAGCGGCCGTAGCGCTCCGCCAGGGCGATCGCTCCGGCGGGGTCGGCCCGGTGCAGGCGCGCCAGGGCCAGCGGCGGCACCAGCCAGCTCGCCCCCTCGAAGCGCTGGCCCACGCCCTCCTCCACATCGGCGCAGATCAGCAGCGCCTGGCCGCTCCAGGCCTGCAGCTGGCGGGTGCGCTGGCGCAGCTCGGCGGCGCTGCCCCCCAGCAGGATCACGCCGCCCACCCCCTGGGCCAGCAGGCGCCTGAGGCTGGCGTTGTCGAGCTCCCAGCGCGGGTAGCGGCGCTGGCCGTCGCTCAGGTGGCCGCTGCCGCGCACCACCAGCAGGTCCGCCACCAGCCGGCGCAGCTCGGCCGCGTCGTCGCCCTGCTCAGAGGCCATCGCTGGCATCGCTCGCGGCCGGAATCTCGCCCCGCTCCTGCCGCTCCTCCTCGAGCCGGTTGAGCAGGCCGAGCACCGTGGTGCCCCGCTCGATGCCGCGGTCGAGCTGGAACACCACCTCGGGGGTGCGGCGCATCTTCATGCGGCGGCTGAGCTCCCCCTTCACGTAGGGGGCGGCGGCGCGCAGGCCGGCGATCACCTGCTGGCGCTCCTCCTCGCTGCCCAGCACGCTCACATGGATGCGGCAGTGCTGCAGATCGCCGGCCACGTCCACATCGGTGACGCTCACCATGCCCTGGTGCACCCGCTCATCGCGGATGCCGTTGATCAGCAGATCGCTCATCTCGCGGCGGATCAGGGCAGCCACCCGCTCCACCCTCCGACCCTGTGCCATGGCTACGTCAGCGGCGCTGGAGTCACCATCGCACGCAGCACCAGCCCCATGCTCAGCAGACCGCTCAGCAGGGCCCCCACCAGGGCCACGGCGGTGACGGGGTTGCGGGTGCGCCGGACCAGCGGCTCAGCTACGGAGTTGATCACCCCCAGGCTGAAGGCGATCAGATAGCGCGGGTAGCGCGTCACGTTCACCAGGAAGTCCTTCATCGGCGGCCGGCGCGTTCCTGCGGAGGTGCTGGCTACTCTGCCGCCTGGAGGCGCGCTCCGCCGCCCCGCGTGCCCCCGGAGTCAGCCGTGACGGAACCTCGCCTCACCCTGCACCAGTTCCGCCATTCCGCCTTCTGCGAGAAGGTGCGCCTGATCCTGGCCTGCAAACAGCTGCCCTACGGCGTTGTGGAGGTCACCCCCGGCCTCGGCCAGATCGACCTCTTCCGCCTCTCGGGCCAGCGCCAGGTGCCGGTGCTCGTGGATGGCGAGGAGGTGATCGCCGATTCCACCGCCATCGCCCTGCACCTGGAGGAGCGCTGCCCCGAGCCGCCCCTGCTGCCCGCCGATCCGGCCGCCCGGGCCCTGGTGCTTCTGCTTGAAGACTGGGCCGACACCGCCCTGGCCGCGGCCGCCCGCCTGGCCCTGCTGCAGGCGGCGGCCGCCGATCCCGATCTGCGCGCCGCGCTGCTGCCGGACGCCACCCCGGCACCCCTGCGCAACCTGGTGGGGGCCCTGCCCGGTGCCCTGATGGGCCCCGCCGGCGAGGCCGTGCGCGAGCTCTCCGGGCCCCGGGAGGCCCGCCAGCTGCTGAGCAACCTCGAGCAGCTGCAGCAGCTGGTGGCCGCCACCGATCACCTGGTGGGCGATCGCCTCAGCCTTGCCGATCTGGCCGTGGTGGCCCAGCTCTCGCTGCTCTGCTTCCCGGCCTCCGCCGGCGCCCCCCTGGCCGGCCGCGGCGTGCCCGGCATCGCCGACAACCCCACGCTGGCGCCGCTGTTCAGCTGGCGCGATCGGATCCTGGCGGCTCTGGGGCGAGGCTGAGGCTGTAGCGCTCGCTGCTCGCCGCGGCGGCCACCAGGCCGGCGGCGGGTGAGCCGTAGCGGGCCTGCCACTGCTCCCCGGCGATGCTGCCGTCGGGCTGGAGCCGGTAGCGGCTGAGGGTCTCCACCCGGCTCACCCGCGGTTCCCCCGGGCCGTGCAGCACCTGCAGGCTCAGTTCATCGGCCAGAAACGTGACCGCATCCGGCCGTTCCGTGCGCCGCCCCACCACCTGGGCCTCCAGCAGCAGGCCATCGGCCAGCCGCGCCAGCTGGCGGTTGGGGTTCTGCGGGTCGTCGCGCACCGCCAGCAGCTGCTCCCCCAGCAGGGCATGGCCGATGGCGGCGGCGTTGAAGGCCCGCTCGCCCACCACCCGCCCCCGGCCGTCGGGCCGGAAGCGGGCCTGCCATTCCAGGGGTGGGTTCCCCGCAGTGGCGGGGCTGCTCACCCGCCAGGCGCCGGCGAACCAGTCGGGATACACCAGGTCGTCGTGGCCCGGCCGGGGCAGCGGGGCCGGCAGGCCCCAGGCGGGCCAGTGCTCCAGCCGCTGGCTCAAGGGGCCCGCCGCGGCCGGGGCGTCGCCGGCCGCCGCCGGCAGCGGCAGCGGCAGCAGCAGCGCCAGGATGAGGGTCACCAGAGCCAGGGCCATGTCCGATCCGCTGCTGCGGGAACTCGATCATTACGTGGTGCTGGAACCGGCGGGGCAGGAGCGGATCCTCACGGCCGCTGAAACGCTGGCCTGGTTGGCAGGCCACCTCGCCGCCCTGGCCGATCCCCCCGCCGACCTGCGCGACCTTCCCGATGCCCCGGCCCGGGCGGCCCGGCTGCTCGACACCGCCTGCGCCCTCGAGCTGGCCCCGGGGCGCTCGATCCAGTGGTTCGCCGTGCGGCTGGAGCCGCCGTCCCGGCTCAGTTGAGCGACTGGGTGCTCCGCCCCTCCCCATCCACCAGCTGCACCGGCGCCTCGGGGGGCGCCTCCGGAGCCCGCAGGATGCCGGGCAGGGCCGCCAGAAGCCGTTGCGCCACCGCCGCGGGGCTCTCGCCCTCCTGCTGCTCCAGGCGCAGGTCGGCCTGGGCGTAGAGCGGCCGCCGCGCCGCCAGCAGCTCCGCCAGCCTTCCGGCGGGATCGCCGCTGGCGAGCAGGGGCCGGGGGGTGGGATCGGCCTGGAGCCGCCGGAGCAGCAGGGCTTCGCTGGCATCGAGCCACACCACCGCCCCCTGCCGCATGTGGCCCCAGTTCTCGGGCCGCGTCACCGCGCCGCCGCCGGTGGCCACCACCAGGGAGTGCCACTGCGCCATCTGATCGAGCACGGCGGTCTCCAGGCTGCGGAAGCCCGCCTCGCCGTCGCTGGCGAAGATCTCGGGGATCGGCCGGCCGGCCACCTGCTCCAGCAGCGTGTCCGCATCCACGAAGCGGTAGCCCAGGGCCTCGGCCAGGGGGCGCCCCACGGCGCTCTTGCCGGCCCCCATCATCCCCACCAGATAGATGTTGATGCGTTGCAGCCGCTGGGCCAGGCCGCCGTGGCTGGGCTCGCCACTGGGCTCGGGGCGGCCGGAGGGGGGCGTCATCGGCGCGGATCGTCAGCGTTGCCGCACACGTTTCTAGGATGGAGGGCCACAGGGCCTGGTCGATGACCGCAGCCGGGATCACCGCCCCCACCATCCCAACCGAACCCGCACCCCGCAGCGCAGCCCCCCATGGCCGCGGCCGCGGCTGCCTGATCACCCGGCGGGCCTGCTTCAGCGCCAGCCACCTTTACTGGCTTCCGGAGCTGAGCGAGGCCCGCAACCGCGAGCTGTTCGGCCCCTGCAGCCTGGCCCCGGGCCATGGCCACAACTACGAGCTGATCGTGGCGATGGCCGGTCCCCTGGATGCCGACGGCATGGTGCTCAACCTCTCGGATGTGAAGCACGCGATCCGGCGCGAGGTCACCGAACCGCTCAGCTTCCGCTGTCTCAACGACACCTGGCCTGAGTTCGACCTCAGCCGGCCGGAGGGCCGCCTCCCCACCACCGAGGCCCTGCTGCTGGCGATCCGCGACCGCCTGCGGCCCCACCTGCCCATCGTGGGTCTGCGCCTCTACGAACAACCCGATCTCTGGGCCGACCTCCGGGTTGACCCCGCCGCCGACCCCATGGAAGCCTTCCTCACGATCCGCACCCACTTCGCCGCCGCCCATCGGCTGGCCCGGCCGGAGCTCAGCCAGGCCGAGAACGATGCCATCTACGGCAAGTGCGCCCGGCCCCACGGCCATGGCCACAACTACCTGGTGGAGATCACCGTGCGCGGCCCGATCGATCCCCGCACCGGCATGGTGTGCGACCTGGCGGCGCTGCAGCGGCTGGTTGACGATCTCGTGGTGGAGCCGTTCGACCACACCTTCCTCAACAAGGACGTGGAGCACTTCGCCAGCTGTGTGCCCACCGCCGAGAACATCGCGCTGCACATCTGCGATCTGCTGAAGGGCCCCATCGCCGCCCAGGGCGCCCACCTGCACCGGGTGCGCCTGCAGGAGAGCCCCAACAACGCCGCCGAGGTGTTCGCCGAATCCCCCGTGCTCGACACCCTCCCCGCCGCCCTCGCCGCCCTGGCCGGCGCCTGAGCGCGGTGTCGGTCCGCCTGCTCCGGCCCCGGTTGCGGCTGGTGCTGGCGCTGAGCCTGGATGGCCGCCTGGCGCCGCCCGAGGGGGGCGCGGCCCAGCTCGGCGGGCGCGGCGATCGCCGCGTGCTGGAGGAGGCCCTCGCCTGGGCCGATGCCGCCCTGCTCGGCGCCGAAACCCTGCGGCGCCATGGCTGCACCTGCCTGATCCGCCGCCGGGGGCTGCTGCTGCGGCGCCGGCTGGCGGGCCGCCGGCCCCAGCCGATCGCCATCGTGGCCAGCCGCTCCGGCCTGATCCCCGCTGAGCTGCCGTTCTTCCGCCAGCCCCTGGAGCGCTGGCTGCTGCTGGCCGGCGATGGGCCGCGGCCTGCGCCCCCCGCCCCGGAAGGCTTCGCCCGCTGCCTGCACCCGGACGACTGGAGCGAGGCTCTGGCCCAGCTCGCCGCCGCCGGCATCGCCCGCCTGGCGGTGCTGGGCGGCGCTGCCCTGGCCGCCGATCTGATCGCCGCCGATCTGCTCGATGAGCTGCAGCTCACCCTCTGCCCCCGCCTGCTCGGCGGGGCCCACAGCTGGCTGCCGCCCGAGGTCCGTCCGGCGGCGGTCCCCTGGCGGCTGCATCGCCGCCGCTGGCTCGGCGGCGATGAGATCCTGCTGCACTACCGCCGCGGGGCCTGAGCGGCGGCTCAGGGCGCGGGGGGGCGGCTGCGTTCGCCGAAGCGGCGGCCCAGTTCCCGCAGCGGCACCTCGCGCAGGCTGTCGGCCGGCAGGCCGAACAGCCGGGCCAGGCAGCGCTTCACCACCACCTCGCTGTTGTCGCCGAGGCGCCCCGCCAGCATCTCGGTGATCACCCCCAGGCCGCGGCCGCTGCTGTCGGTCTCCTCGATCAGGCACTTGCTGGTGGGCACCGCCAGCTTGCGGCAGGGATCCTGCAGGGTGGTGGTGAGAGCGGGGTTGCCGGCCGCTCCCGCCTCCACGCACAGCCGTGCCAGCCGCTCCTCCAGCTGGGGCCGCAGCAGCAGCAGCATCGGCCGCAGCAGCCCCGCCTCCGCCGGTTGCGGCAGCAGCAGCGGCGCCGGCAGTGCGGCGGCCAGGGCCGCGAGCCACCCCGCCCCGTGCAGCCGGCCCCTGTGCCAGGCCGATCGCCGCCCTGATCCCGTTAGGTTTGCGCCGCCCTGAACCCCCCGTGCCCCATCGCCATGGCCGAGCTGGAAGCCCGCTGGCACCAGGCGATGGCCGAGGTGCCGGAGGAGCAGTGGCAGGCGCTGCTGGCCCACGCCGATCCCGCCGCCGCCGCCTCCCCCTTCTTCAGCTGGCGCTGGCTGCATCAGCTGGAGGCGAGCGCCAGCATCGCCCCCCGGGAGGGCTGGCAGCCGTGCCATCTGGGCCTGTGGCGCGACAACCGCCTGGTGGCCTTCGCGCCGCTCTACCTCAAGGGCCACAGCTACGGGGAGTTCGTGTTCGACCAGTCGTTCGCGAACCTCGCCCAGCAGCTCGGTCTGCGCTACTACCCCAAGCTGGTGGGCATGAGCCCGGTGAGCCCCGTGCAGGGCTACCGCTTCCACGTCGCCCCCGGGGAGGACGCCGCCGGCCTCACGGGCGTGATGCTCGAGCTGATCGATGCCTTCTGCCGGCGCCATCACATCCTGAGCTGCAACTTCCTCTACGTCGATCCACTCTGGCGCCCGCTGGCGGAGGCGGCGGGCTGCTCCGTGTGGCTCAACCAGCAGAGCCTCTGGCGCAACCCTGGCCACGCTGATTTCGAGGGCTATCTGGCCAGCTTCAACGCCAACCAGCGGCGCAACATCCGACGGGAGCGGCGGGCCGTGCAGCAGGCCGGCCTCACGGTCACCCCCCTGGAGGGCGAGGCGATCCCGCCGGCCCTGGTGGAGCGGATGCACGGCTTCTACGCCGATCACTGCGCCCGCTGGGGGGCCTGGGGCAGCAAGTACCTCAGTGAGGCCTTCTTCCAGGCCCTGGCCGCCGATCCCGGCCTGCGCCGGCATCTGGTGCTGTTCAGCGCCCACCGCGGCGATCCCTGCCGGCCCGTGGCCATGTCGCTCTGCGTGCAGGCCGGCGGCGCCCTCTGGGGCCGCTACTGGGGCAGCGATGAGGAGGTCGACCATCTGCATTTCGAGGTCTGCTACTACGCGCCGATCGACTGGGCGATCGCCCGCGGCATCCACAGCTTTGATCCCGGTGCCGGCGGTAGCCACAAGCGTCGCCGCGGCTTCCTGGCCGAGCCCCGGGCCAGCCTGCACCGCTGGAGCGATCCTGGCTTCGCCGCGATCCTGCAGCGCTGGCTGCCGGAGGCGAACCGGCTCCAGTGTGAGGAGATCGAGGCGATCAACGCCGAGCTGCCGTTCACGGCTGCCTACGATCCCCCCCATGCAGACCAGCCAGGCCCCCCAGCCGCGCCGCAGCCTGGATGACCAGCTCTCGCAGCGGTTCATCCAGCTCGATCCGGCCGGCTATTTCCTGATCCGCGTCGATGCGGAGGCGGGCGAGCTCGTGGCCGAGCACTACAGCAACGCCATCAACGAGCGCGGCCTGGCCACCGACCCCGCCACCGGCGAGGTACTGGCCTGCCGCGGCGCCGGACCCCGCACCCCCGTGGCGGTCTACCGCGGCCGCAGCGCCAAGGAGCTGGGGATCGCCCTCACCGAAGGCGAGGGGGCCCATCCGCTCAGCCGGCTCGATCACGCCCTCTACCTCGGCCGCGAACTGCAGAAGGCTGAGTGGTGCCTCGAGCAGGGCCTCACCTACGTGCAGGACTGATCAGCCGTGCAGGCCTGGGGGCCGCTGCCCTCAGACCGGCTGCAGTTCGCGCTGGGGCGGCTGCTCCGCCGTGGGGGGATCGGGGGGCAGGGCCTCCAGCTGTTCGCGGATCTCGCGCGTCACCACCGAGCGGTACTCGAGGAAGTGCTCGTTGTGCGCCAGGGTCACCAGGAACTGCTCCAGGGTGCCCGGGTTGGTGCGGGCGATCCGCCACAGGGCGCGCCAGAAGCGGAAGCGGGTGTCGCGGCGCAGGCCCTGGCGCCACACCACGATCGAGAGGGCGCGCACGTCCGTCCAGCTCGGCGGGCTCACCTTGCCGAAGGCGGCGGTGCGCACGAACTGCTGCCAGCGCGGCTTGCCCATCTTGGTGTAGTAGTGCGTCACCCGGTCGATGTAGGCATTGGGTTCGTAGAGCCGGCAGAAGGCATCCACGTACTCATTGGCGATGTCGCGGATCGGCCGGGTGGGCACGAAGTTGAGCAGGTTGGTCTGGT
>VFQS010003832.1_pt1 | contig 11256 bp, 10 predicted proteins | sample 3512361 | NCBI WGS metagenome assembly VFQS01 (sample SAMN10412375, study PRJNA504923) | tailings metagenome | isolation source: Relicate 1 Philex TSF3 active mining | place: Philippines | reverse complement strand
CCCCAAAACCCCAAAACCCCATCAAGATGTGACGTGAAACAATAATAGATATACATTATCAATTAAACATGGAATCGAAGTCGACACTGGCGACACCCTAGCTCCGCTCTGCCTCGCGCACTTACTCCATCTTGTCACTAATGACCTTGTTGATATCTCCGAATATATTTTCGAAAAGTTCTTATGAGTTGTCGCGGAGGCAGTGCATCAGCTCGCAGTCCTTTTGATCAAAGACCTTCTGATCACAAATTTGCTGTCTATACCTCGCAATCGCAGAGACTTTACGAAGAGTGGGAACCCCACTCTAAGAGCATTCAATGATAGCATTGCGTGTACTCAACTGATACTCTGGGTCAATGTCAGGGATGAGGCGATACTTATCCTGGAGAAAGCTAATAATCTCAAGCATGAGAGGGCTATAGAGGTTCATGAAGCTGATGGTGGCAATGAAAGAGTCTAGAAAAAGGAGGTTTGGATAGTCTGTATACATAGACGGCTGCTCATCATTGGATTATACGAAAGTTTCTCTTATATAATAGGAATCGCGGACAACCATATAAAGCTTTGGATCCAGAGTCCTCACCAAAAGTTCTCTTGGATCAATGTGGAGAGTAATGAAATGTTTCAACAACTTTTGCAAAGAGAATATAACACTTACATTGATGGGAGTGTCTGGCAAAATGAAGCTTTAAAAATACTTTAGAGAGAACTTTAAAGACTCTTAATCCTTGAATAATTTTAGGAACTCATAGTAAATTTAGCAGTGTATTTTTTCATCTTCCTTTCTGTCTTCATGTTTTAACTTCAATGTCTGATGTATTTTTTTCAATGTGGAAGGTTTGTCAGAATAGAAAGTTTTTCTTAGTTCGATTGAGCTCGAATAAAAGATTTCTTATCTATTGCTGTTATCTACTCCTTGTATATTTGTTCTATAGTAATTGTAGTACTTGACCATAAATTTTAGAATTTTTAGGTCAGGTAACTTTTCGTGACAAAAATCTTGGCCTAATACCTACTTTGCAATCTTGATCAATTCCTTAAAAGGGTGCTTTAGAACCCAATTTTCTAATAGAATTTCCTTGCTTGGGAACAAAAACTCAGCTATAATGGCGATTGTGTGAGTATAGAGCTCCTCTTTAGCTATTATAGGAGGACACGCTTAGATTTTTTATACAATTCGGTCAACTTATTTTTGCAAATTGGCATTGACAAAGCTGATAATGTCTTGCATGAAATGTTCAATTGAGTAATACAAGTAATAAAGGTCAACTATTTATTCTATGTGTCGTCCGCCATTGAGAAGCGTAAGAAGTGATAAAGGTAATAATGTTTTGTTTGAGCCTTTGAAAATAAAAATTTCAAAGAAATCATGCATGAGTAGATCTACATTCAGGCTATTTATCTATCTCAACTCAAGGTAAGTACTAAAAAGGTGTTCTTTAAATTCCTCGAGTGTATTTTTAATGGCAAAATCTTTGTGCTTGGAAATTATTTTGTCTATCCCAATGAAGCATGGATATTTTAGCTTGTCTAATTCACCTATTTTCTCGATTATAATGCTTTTGTTGGTGGAGATTTCGCTCTCAAAAATTTTGGCTATGATCCCATGCATTTAGACTGTGATTTCTTTGTTGTCCTTTTTCTCATGATATTCAATATTGAAAAAGTTTTATTTTTCGAGGAAATACACGACCAGGGGCATGTGTTTTTCGAATGCAGGCTTCAGCAAAAAGTTGATTAGGTTACTCTGGATCTGCTCCCTCGGATTGATGACTGAGCTAACGAATAAATTTGAGAGACTTGTCGGCCACTTGTCCCTGTCAAAGATTTAGCTAAGAGAATATTCACTCTAACTCTGAACAATTTTTGTTCCCGAAAATTTTTGCAACTGCTACTGGGCTGTCAGTGGCTTGGTGTTTTAGAGGTCGCATCCTATCTTGATGGGATCCTTATCATTAAGGAATGCTATTTGGAGCAAATCATTGATGAGATTGTATATCTGGCTCTTATTGATAAGCTTAACTATAATACTGATCCGCTGCTAGTTAAAAAAGGACTAATGTTGACCGTGGTAAGTGAGATTCTTAAAGTCTTTCTCTATCAGTTTTACAAATAGTTTGTTGAAAATCACGAATTTAGTTTGGGTCTGGATCATTGAGAAAGGCTGTCCGGTAAAGATTTCTAAGGTATCGTAATTTTTGATACTATCTCCACCGAGTATCTCAACTGTATGCTGCCTCCAATTCCTCGCCATCCCCAAAGTCTCGGTATGATCCCTGATCCTCACTATGATGCAAATGTTTTTGTCAAATTCCCCTTTGTAGCCTCTCCTCAGCTATCTCTCAAGTCCTTGAATAATTTGGATGCGCTTCATTATGAAAGGATCTTCAAGTTTGTCAACATAGAAAATCAGGAAAGCTTGGCTGTTGTTGTCCGAATTGAAAAAGTCTAAGAGATAGTCGTTCAACATGTCCGAATCAGGAATCTAGGAAAGCTAGTAAAGGGGAAGACCGAGAGTGCTCAGACAAGAGGCTGCTTAGAGTCGATTAGAAAGAGTGTGGACAATCAAGTTAAAGCCACGGTGATCTTCGTCAAAGATGGGGTCTGATTTCCAGCTTGAGGACATTTGATTTAGACATTTCTTGAGAGAATAATGGCTTTGATCATTTTTATAAGGCTCAAAAAGGTCTTCAAAATCGCCTTTACCACCACTTTTTTGTTAGAGGGAATCAAGTTTCAGGATTCCAGTGAAAGTAGCTATCCTTAATATTGATTATTTGCATTATTCTTCTAACATAATGTCTTCGATCTTCCCTTTTTTGTCCATTGTTTATACTAATTGTATTATAAAATTTTACTCGATGGGAACCGCAAAACACTGATTGAATCCCTCAGGACTCATCTTAAAGTGTTAGATCCATTAGTTTATTGAAGTAAGAACTCTTTTGTTGATTTCAAACTAGCTGCTCTGTAATCTATGTGTTTCAAAAATACCAATTATCTAAGGATCCATCCTATTGTAACTGTCTTCATTGATGATGACAACGCACTTGAAGGATTGATGGACGCTCAATCTGAAGATTTGTGAACCTATCGACACTTGATTATACATTTTTTTCATCAAGGTTGCTTCCCGTAATTGCTCAAGTACTGAGAATAGGTAAGGTATGAGCTAATTCTTGCCCACCATAATCAAGAAAACGCCCTCTTCAATCTTGAGCAATAGCTCCTTTATTAGGTCCTATAACTTTTCCTTGTCGTGAACATCTGATTCAAACATGATTTCATATTAGATTTCCTTCATATTGCAATCTTCAACTATCAAATCTATCGCTTTCTAATATTGGTTTTCTACAATCATCAAATGTCTGGATTGACCGCCATATGTCAAACTTCTTAAAATTTTATCGTTGGAGCTTACTCCACTGTTGGGAACAAAAGGAAGTCCAAGAGTCTGCAAGATTGATTATTCTACAGAGGGCTACAATGCAGAGAAGTTTCTCATCACCGCATCGTATATAAGTAGAGAAAGCTCCTCATTGGAATTATAGTGGTGCGCTTTTTAGCCTATTTGAGAGATTGTGTCATAGAAATCTCTATAACGCTCCTATTTGATGGCTGAGGTGTACCAATTGACTAGTTGCTTGATCTTGTCGTCATGTTGTTAGGTAGATGGCTTGAAAAGTTTGCGCGAAATATTAATAAGATCATTCTTATCAAGGCGAGGGAGTCTTGCAACGTTGAAGTTGGGAATGAGCATACCATCTAATTTAACCTCATCATTTGAAGCTAATATAATTATTGGAAAGGATGATTTCTTTGCTATGAATTCTAATTAAGCTAGCTTTTGAGAAAAATCTTAACTTTTATGGCTAATTTCAAAATTATCTATCGAAACAATTATTTCGATCGTCGGATTATTCTTCTTCCATTACTCTGCTTTAAGTACGATTTTCTTAATTTCATCCTCGGTCAAGTAATTTGTCGCCTAATAATTAAAGAATCTAAAGCTTCTATCACTTTTGATCCCAAGGTTTTCTTTAGCCTATATCGACTAGATAGACTCCTAAACCAATCTGGTGCACATGGTTTTAGAATTTCCACTGTGCCCAAGTATTAGTAAAGGCCTTTGAAACAGTATTGAGATTATTTGAGCAGAAATAATTTCAATGCAAGACTTGGTCAAATAGATTTCCTGAGGTCCTCTATTTTGTGGTGGGGACTACATCATAAGAAGTTTTTGAGCAAGATTTTCTTAGAATTTTTCAATTATTTACTCATATTTCGCTTAGATGAAACCCAGAATTAGTTGGCTCTTATTTCTGTCTCCGAACTCTACTAAGTCACTGTCAGTAAATATTTCACGGATAAGGTCCCAAAACTTTCCTGCCTTTGTTACGCAAGCAAAGGTTGTATTGAGTGCAATGATAATTGAGTAAAGCATTAGCTCAAGCTTTCCTTTAGAATATGTCTGCACATAAGCTGATTGCTTTATCTTCTTTACCATTGAGGCGATTTCGTTGCCTGGAAACAGCGACGGATTCGAACATAGCTGATTGATCAAAATAAGCAGTCTTTATGTCTGAGGCTTGATGATCGAAGTTGAGATGATCTTTGAAATGTTTATCTTGAATATTATCAAAGCTATGTCGTCATGAAATTCTTTGAACTCCTCAGAAATTATTTACTTTACAAAGTGATCCACGAATTTATGATTCTATTACTCATAATCCTTTTGCTAAAAATTGTCCAAGTAAATTTGATCTTCTCGGTAGAAATCTTAGAGCAAATCCTCACTTTTATAAGGATTCGTTTCATCTTTAAGCAGAATGAAAATTGCATCTCTATCTTTATAGATACCTAAGAGTTCTTTGAGCGCAGGCTAAACAAAGGGGCATATTTTAATTTCTTCAAAGCATATCATCACCTTCTTTTTCGTTGTATCTCGGGCAGATATGATTTTTTGGATCTCTTTGCGGACATATTTGAGTGTTGGATCTTATTGCCTCGACTTGTCTAGACGGACAAATGCAAGTTACTGAGAGAGTATTTGTGAATATACCCAGAGAACATTTTTTAGGGATTCGATGTCAGTGCAACTTATCGTTAGCATTTCGGTCTTGTAAGACTGGAGCCAAAGGTAAAGGATCACAAATTGCCCAAACAGATGACCATTAATTACGATCTCTGAATGCTCTAGCTACATCAAGATGGTCGAAGCCTGCACTAGGTCCTAGTTGTTGGTGGGGCAGAAATGAATTAACTTATTTAGCACCTCTGTCTTAGTCATCTTTTTGAGATCATTCCACAAGAGAAATTCTGAATTTTTCAGCAAGAAGTTTTTAATCAACTCTGGGAAACTATCTTTCTAACGAAGAATCGTAAGAAAGGTGCTGGATTAGGTGATAAATATTACGTTTTAATTCTGAATTTCGCTTATTAAATCGAATCTTCTTCTCTGATTAAATGCCTCAGACTTAGCTGTATCAACATCCAATATTATCTACTCGCAGCTTTTAAGAACTAAACCTAGGCATCTGAATCTAAAGTCTTGAGCATTATCAGTTAGCTATACGACTTGATTTTTTGATATGTTTAAAGACTGATGCACAAAATCATGCATTAAAGCTTAATTGAAAAGAGCGCTCATCTTAAGCAGTTCATGTTGCTGATACGCAAATCTGAGAAAAGCGTCAGCTGTTTAGTAACCACTTGTAAATATTCTCATCTGCAGGTTGTCTTTATTCATATCTATTGCGAAATCCTTGAGTCTTGTTGTGGTCTAAAGGCGACGGTTGCTCCTTTTATTGTCATCTAACGCATCCAAAACTATTTTTATGTCATTCCAGTACATATTTCCAGTGATTTTAAAGTCAAGTAGAGCTTGAGATTCGGTGATATGGACAGTATTGAAGGCGAGTTTTTTGAAAATTGAGCTATTGAACCAAGACAGCATTTCCATACTTATTTCTAAGAAGATTTATGTTTATTTCGGGATATGAACCATCTCTTAGCTCAAATCATCTCTGATGACTCTTAGAAAGAAAATTTAGAAAAGCCTTTTGCTTAGATTTTCAATGGAATTAGGTTGAGAAATTTGATAGATCACAGCCATCTTCTTGAAAGGCTCCTCACTCTTTTTAGACTCCTTATTTTCTTCGACTATGTTATTCGATCGAAAACCTTATTCTTTAAATTCTTTAAAGAATGCCTTGTGTTCTTTGATAATAGCTAAAGTATTCCTATCGTTACTTATCTAGATTGCCTTGTAAAGTGTGTTCATTTCTTTGCATTACTAAGAGATTTTTGTACTTTTGCCCAAGCCAGGTTTTTACGATGTGAATATTTTTGTGTTTTTTGAAATGTACTGACTCACGATTTCAATCCCTTCGATCTCTTTATACTCTTCTCTATGAGCCTTGTCATAAATCGTCAATATATAGAGGTTGAATCTCACTCCTGAGGAACTTGATGCGTAGATCAGATCCTATGATTTTTAAGCAACTATAGGCTTTAAGACCTCGAAATTGGCAATAATAAACACCCTCTAAACCTTATCTCCGCAGATCGAAGGATAACTGATAGCTTTCATGATAAACAGCAGGATTGACTCATAGGTGGTATGTTCTCTGCAGAAGTAGACATCATGAAAACTGGGCACTCGTCCATGCTTTAGCCCTATTCTAATTATAGTCTGTCTCATATGCTCTTCATTTTCAACCTTCACATACTTTACTATAAAATCAGTGAAGGGGTTTTGTGTCTCTTTGATAACGAGGTGCTCTTCTTACTCCAGCATCATCAGGAAATCTTTCTATATGCTTTACAATAGATCAGTTTTGTGCAAATCATCAACCTGCTGGATATCAATTTTAGAAATTATTATTTGCTTTTCATATAGTTGCTGCAAGACTTAGTTTGCCAGTACCTTATCGTTCATTTAGATGGCTTCTACCAATGACATTCCCTCATGTTCCTCAATCCAGTAGAAAAATGAATATCTCTGGGTTTAATTCAAATGCAAAGTTTAGGCCTACTTTACAAGAGACTTCAATCTTTCGCGAAAAGAAATAAGATCTTTGAGAATATTTGGCTGATCCTCAGACCTTATCACCTTATTCGGAAGTTTTTTGCAGAACTTCGATGCTTTAATAAGGTTTCGTTTGATTTTTTCAGTAACTTGAATCATCTCATGCACTATTGAATTGCTTGACCCTTCTCCAATCGCGTCCTCTCTGTGTTATTAACCGAATAACTTGACTTTTACTTGCAGACTATGTATCTGCAGCCCATCTATTACCTTCGTGGGAGGAATCGGTTACTGTGACCCAATTTATGCTGCCGCAATTCCTTAGTGATTCGGTAAGAAATAGTTGAATGTGAATTGGCTCTCCTCTCCAGTCATGTAGCTGTCTTCCTTTTCCCGGAAGAAACGGATGCCGTCACAGTGAATCAAGTTTTAAAACACTTGCAGTGTCTTCTCCTTGAAAGAATCAAGGTCCACGAAGGAAGTTAGCGAGCGCTAGAGATGGGGTAGCAGGGGGCGGATTTAAGAGAGTGAAGAATCGAACAGCTCCAGCGTCGAATGCTTCTTGAATTCTTGTGTAATCGATTCTAAGAAAGAGATGAATGAAAATGAGTGGCTTGCAGGATGGATAGGTGCAATGCTATATTGTTCTTCAAGTTTTTGAGATTTCTCTATCTAAGAAAACACGTGGAAGATATGAACCACGATCTTGTTAAAATCTTGAATTTTTGGAAACAAGAGATTTCCTTCCATTTACTCTAGAAAATCATATATGTTATTGCCGTTACTCACTTAATAAAGCTTGAAGAGGTCCCGGACCTCACTCAAAATTTTTATCACATTAAAGTCAATAGCTCGGTTGTTCTCCAAGTCCTGCATTACACCCTTTAATGTTTAAAGTTGACTTGTTAGCTCCCTTAATTCAAGGTTTGATGTGAGGCAATTACTAAAGCTTATCAGTTACTACAGTTATTTGAACTGCTAATCCGATTTAAGGCTGTCCAGTCGAGTATTTAATGCGTAAGCGTCTATCAAGGTGATGTTTTGAGCATTTTTAATTCTGATGGGAAGCTCACTAAAAATATTCAGATCGCTAACTAAATTTTCTGAAGCCTTAAGTTGAAGATTGTGATACTGATACATGAATTATTCAATAAAACCAAGCTCTGTGGTGATCCTATCTTTTGTGACTCCACGCCAATACTTTCCAAGTTTCTCAAACAGCAGTTAGCTTTCGGGATATTTCAGCAATATCATAAAATGATCTAAAGCAGCTCTATTGAAAATCTCATCCAAACAATATGAATCAAAATTCTTGATGCTAAGGAAAAAGTCAATCCCTTCAGAAATCGAATTCATCCTCTATTTGATTTATTGATTTGGCAACTCTTGTTAAAATATGTTATCAAAGACTTTTGAATGCCTAAAATGATAAAACATATCTATTGTCTTGAAATCATTAAAATCTGACCAGAGAGATTTAGTTTCTATTTCTCTCATCTCAATAGTACTCAAGCGGGTAGAGATCTCCTAAAGTTAATTTTGTAATTTAAGTGAGGCATCGAAGAATTCAGTATTCACAGTTTGAGAAAGAAACTGAGCATATTTTTCCATGTTGAGTTTATATACATCTTGCGCTACATCCAGAGAGTCAATCAGGGAAATGTCAAAGTGTGGCCTCAGAAACTTTGCAAACTTTGCAATTCTTCTTGGTTTATGAGTTTTTATTTCTTGAACCATCTTCATTTTTATGCTTCTATCACTGATACTATCGATTACTTAACCTATTTCGTTCCTTAGATATGAAAGGTAAAAGCTTTTTTCATTTGGTACGTCAACTCCGATTCTAAGAATGGCTAAATACACCGATTTGTCAAGCAACTCAATAATATTTGGGAATTTTGCATCATCTTCATTAAACTTGCTTAGCTCCAGAGCTTTCTCGACGATTGGCTTTAAAAACTGACTATTGATTTCCATTGATTAATTGAAGCAAGATTTTATCACTGTTTAAAGAAACATAGTGGTGATTCCGATTTTTTCAAAAAGTTATTATACTATTGAGATCGAAGCATTGTGCATCTGCTCTGAAAGATTGTCTTGAGAGGCTATGAATGTCTAAAGTTCGTCTAAAAGCGTTTATTTGTTAAAGTTTGAGACAAGCAAATGCCTCACTAAAGTAGCGCTCAGAGTATCATAGATTTAATTTTAATTTCTTTCTCCCTAAAAGTGTAGAGGAGCCGAATATATTAGAAGTGAAGCCTGCTAATTCATCGTATCTAAGCATTCTTATAGATTTTTCAACTGTCTAGAGTGGTGGTTGATTAACTCATGAAAATTTAAGCTGCATATCTCTTTATAGTCCTCAAATTGATTATGCTGATTATGATCAAACCATGCATTTAAGACCTAAGGGATCTACTTCTGGAAGCTTAAATGAAGTTAACTTTCTTTTGCAATAATCTTTTGCAAGAATTCAAGGTCAACAAACTTGACCCCCTTTTCAACAAGCTCTTTGAAAGTTTATCTAGCCTGCAAGCTTTCATTCCTCAGACACTCGATCACGCTCTCTCTGATCATCTATCCATACATCTTCTGCATCTATTGATTGCCCACCATAAGCTCAATCTGTTGATATATGATTGCCTTGATCTGCAGGTTGCTGAACTGCATGACTTTTCTCGCAAACGCTTGCGTCATTTGCTCATGCTGATCCTCTCTAATGTACATGAACACAGTTATGTAATAGTTGAACACATTCTATAGGGTTGCGGCACTGTTGATCAGATTCACGCCAATAGCAGTGACTAATGAGTCATTGAATTTGAATTCATCCAGACACGTTGATAGAGAGTTCAACACGAAAGCGTGGTTCTATTCATCATTAAGAAGGAAACTTAGATATTGGTTTTGATTCGGGATCACTAATGGGAAATCTAGAAATTCAAGACCGATTTTGGGGCAGAAACTAACAAGGTTACTTAGACCTTTTTATATCCTCTTTGGAATAGTGGAAGGAAAGAGATTTCTGTAGTATCCCAATTCATGAAACATAAATAGATTCAGAAGGCTTTGGACTCGATCTCTGTGTGGAATCAATTACTAGATATCGAAAGCAGAAATGATCTCGATAATGTACGCTTGAATCCCATCTAATACTATAGGTATTGCGTTTTCCTGATTGCGGTACTGTATCAACAAATTCTCGAAGATCCAATCAATTATTGGGTATTTGATCTGTTCTATCCTTGAGAACTCAATGAACCCTATAAGTAAGGAGGCATTGTTTTTATCTTTGAACCGGGATACCAGAAAGGCAACCAGGCGCTATGTTTATCTCTAGATTTCGATTTTGTCTTTGATAATTTTTCCTGGCTAAAGAAAGTCGAAAAAGCAATCCAGCTAAATAAAGTTTCTATTTCGGCTTAGCTTCATTACTTTATCACTCTCAAGCCAACTAGATTGTTTGATGTTAAGCCTCTTGTAGAAATACTTGATCCGCCCTATCGTCTGCAAGTTCATTTGGGAAACTTGCATGTATCCGTAGAAAATTCCGTTCTCCACCATATTCATGGAGTAATCAATATACTTGATGTCATCGAAAGCTTTGACAGATATCCCAAGCTTGCACCTTCTCTAGAAGTCTGTGATCGTCTGCTCAGTGTCGGGCATAACACAGAAGAAGTGCTTTGTCCTCAGATCCAGCTATGCAGTTGTCTTAATGGGAGCCATACTTTTATTTCTAGGATTATCTTTGTGAGTGATGTCAATCAATCTAAGAGAAGTTATTTTCGAATTACTTTACCTCACTGCGTTCTTATCCCTCATGGTCTCTCTCCGTGGATCCTTTATTTCTTCAAGGAGTAATCCTTAAGATCTATCATTATTATAATTTAAAAATATCTTAGTAATACTCTGAAGTAGTCCTGCTCGGATTCATCACACTGCCGAAGTTCTAGGCGTTATTCTTTGAAACTTTAAAAGGGCTACTCATTTTGAAAGGTTAAAATATAGTCTTACATGGAAGCATTGACTTCATCCTAACCCTAATCAGCCACAAAATAGCTTCCCTTGACCTCTTCTTCTATCTAAAGACAATAATTTTTCCAAATAAAATACTATTAGATTTCGATTCATCATGGAAGATTTTTCCCTGTAGCTCTATGCCATTTATTAAATAATTAATTATTCATTTGATTCAAGGATTAAGGGGTTTTGGGGTTTTGGGG
>VFQS010003830.1_pt1 | contig 11261 bp, 11 predicted proteins | sample 3512361 | NCBI WGS metagenome assembly VFQS01 (sample SAMN10412375, study PRJNA504923) | tailings metagenome | isolation source: Relicate 1 Philex TSF3 active mining | place: Philippines | reverse complement strand
AGCGACCTGAAGCGAAGCGACCTGAAGCGAAGCGACCTGAAGCGAAGCGACCTGAAGCGAAGCGACCTGAGAAGAGAGAAACATATTCTTTTTTTTCTTATACCAAGGCATAAAGGCTTTACAGTAATATTATGTATATGTTATGAGTGAATCTATAGATAATATGGAAATATACAACGCCGAATGTGGCGAAATAAAGCAATGGGACGAGTTGACTATTTCCCCTGAATTGTTGAGGGGAATATATTCTATGGGGTTTGAGAATCCGAGTCCTATTCAGAAAAAGGCGATTTTGCCAATACTATCCGGTCGCGATTTGATTGTCCGTCATTCGAGTGGAACTGGAAAAACGGGGTGTTTCGTCATTGGCGCGCTAGGAGTGGTCGATCTTTCTGTAAAGGATACTCAGGTGTTAATATTATCTCCTACTAGGGAATTGGCGCGCCAGACATTTGAAGTTGTCGAAAAGTTGTCGTCGTTTATGGAAGGTATTCGTCTCAAATTAATTGTCGGTGGGACTTCTGTAGAAAAAGATATTGGCGATTTGCGATATTCGAAACCGCACGTGGTGGTGGGGTGTCCTGGAAGAGTAAATGATATGATTAAACGCCGATATTTGCGCGTTGACCAAATGAAACTGGTGGTCATTGACGAGGCGGATGAGATGCTTTCCTACGGGTTTATGGACCAGATTCAGAATATTTATCAGTATACTGGTGAGAAGACGCAAATGGCTTTATTTAGTGCTACAATGGGAGGAGAAATGGTGTCTATGACTCATAAGTTTATGCGCGACCCTGTAAAAATTCTGGTGAAAACGGAGTCGCTCACTTTGGAAGGAATTTCCCAGTATTTTATTGCGGTTGAAAATGATAATCAGAAATATGATGTAATCAAGGATTTATATAAATTCATTACTGTGTCGCAATGTATTATTTACTGTAACAGCGTGAAACGCGTGGTTGAATTGTATGATTGGATGAAGGAGGACGGGTTTCCGGTGTGTTGTATACATAGCAATATGACAAAACAGGAGCGCAACGATTCTTATAATGAGTTTAAGACGGGTAAGTATAGAATAATGATATCGTCGAATGTGACTGCTCGAGGAATAGATATTCAGCAAATAAGTGTGGTTATTAATTTCGACGTGCCGAAGGATATTCATACGTATTTACATCGTATTGGCAGAAGTGGGCGTTGGGGACGAAAAGGGATTGGGCTCAATTTGATTACGCAGTATGATGTTCGCAAAATACGCGAAATAGAGAGGTATTACCGAACCGAAATCAATGAAATGCCTCAATCGGCGATTGAATCGATTTGAGTGTTGTATCTTTGCGCATATTTACGTGCGGAAAGATATATTTAAGCAGCAGGAACTTGTTGATTTCTAGATATTTTATTACGTATATCTGTTCTAATGGTTTTATTTGTGAAATAAGATTTTTAACGTCTTCTCTAAAATAATCTGAAGGTCCTTTGTTAATATTTATTGCTTCAAATATGATTTTAACCACATCATTTGACATATTGTTCGGAATATATATGTTATATCCTGAAAGGTACATTATATCTTGTTCATACAATTCTATGAGACTCAATATTGTATTGTACATATTAAGTAATTCTTCTGACATCAGACTATTTGGATTTTGGTCGTAAATTGCATCTGCTTGTCTTTTTTTTGTTAATATTATTTGTTTGTAAGAATAATTATTTAGTTTTGTTGCGAGCGTGTCATTTAATCTGTTCCATCCAGATTCATCGTCGTATATTGACCCACCTTTACCCATTTTCTTCATTGTAAATTTACGGGTTTGTTTTCGTTGTTTGCGTGTTGGTTGCTTTCTTTTACAAGAAGGCATATAATATATGTAGATACAATCTGTAAAAAATAAAAGCGTTTTATTTTTTTAGTTTAGTTGGCGGCTTAGATTTCGCAAAATTGGATAACGTTGTTTATTTCGTCGGCTTGTTCTGATTGATCGATGTTTCCGTTGAACAAATATATTTTCTGGTTGTATTCTGGATTATGTATGAGCCAATTTTCGTGATAGGTATGGCACATTTCCAGGTAATCTAAGGTGATTTGGTCTTCCCCGTCTCTAGAACGTTTATTGATTCTTTCTGAACAAATCTGGGGGGCTGTTTGGATGTAGACCATTTTACTAAACTTGCTATATTTAGCGCTGAACGAATCGAATACCATACGGTAAATATGATATTCCATTTTATCCATTTTGTCGGTGTCGTATAACATACTGGCGAATATGTGTCTGTCTGCTTCTAAACTTCGTTCGCAAATAATGAGTTCGGCGTCTTTATTTTCCTCAATTGCTTTATCAATCACCATTACCCTTGTAATGAACGCCATTATTTGAAATGCGAATGCTCTTGCTTTCGGGTTTTCATAGTAGCGAACCAGTATTGGAACGTCGTGTTCGTCTCTTACCGTATCCCAGATATCGACTGGCTCCTTCAAGAAAACTACGCGATGGTCGCCGGCGTAGGTTTCTTTTAATTTCTGAACAAGAGTGGTCTTTCCAGACCCAATATTTCCTTCTACTGAGATGATTTTCATTGATACTTATATTAGCCTCCATCATTTTAAATCCTGGATTTCAATTTTGTATTTGACAACGCAGAAAGAATCCGCCGATGACGCCTTCGGAGTCAGACCCATACGTGTTCATTGTCCCGCCAAATATATCTTTTAATAAAGTATACTATGTCATTCTTTTCGTCCATTAGTTCATTTGTTTCCAAAAACAAATGGTTCATTCTTCTAGGATTAATTATTTTTGTCGTCGCATTGTATTATGTTGTTTCTACAATGAAACCAGCGAGTTACGTGTCCAATAAAGAGGTCGTCCCTGGCAAAAAATCCGCCACCGCCGCCGCCGAAAAAACGGTGACTATTTATTTATTCTACGCCGATTGGTGTCCTCATTGTAAACGTGCTAAACCAACCTGGAACGAGGTGAAAACAGATTACGAGGGAAAGACCGTTAACGGATATTTAGTCCATTTCGAGGAAATCAATTGTACTGAGGAAAACGAAGAAGTCGCTGATATGATTCGCAAATACAAAGTAGAAGGTTATCCTACAATTAAAATGCAGAAAGGCGCGCAAGTCATCGAGTTCGACGCTAAAATCACAAAAGACAATTTAGAAAAGTTTATTTCTAGCGTTTTGTAGAGATATTCTTACAGTGATTTTACAAGAATACAGTTCAAATAATCTTTTAGGTGCGCCGAACAACTAGATTCTGCGCTGGTTTCTGTACGGATACATTCCACATATTTTTTCAGGAAGTCGTTACAATCGGGGAATCTACTGTTTCCTGTAGCGGTGATTGAGGCGGATGAATAATATTTCCTGCGGACAGATTTCACAATATTCATAATATATTAGACTCGTATCTAAAATATTATATTAGCAACGCAATTTAGGCTCTGACCATAACCATCGCTAAAAGAATGAAAAGGAGAATAAATGGAAATAGGACCAAAAACCAGGAGAGGTTTTTGTATCCCGCTTGACAAATTAGGTGGAGAACCCAGGTCCAGAAAAGGACGTAGACGACTTTCATCGCAAATAATAGTAAAGTGCTGGCGACGTTACAGGTGAACATACCAATACAATAGGTGGTGCTGTTTCCGATGTTTTGTAGCGCCATAACGACTAAAGCAATTGTAGAAATCGCCAAGTAAACTAACGCAGGGGTACATAATTGTTTCAATGTTGGTAAAGCCATTATATATACTTGCGGGGAAATTTATTTCTACTGGTGGGAAATTTATTTCTGACGGGGTTCTGGAGACGTTGGTCCTGGAGATTAGATGCTTTTTACGGCGGACTCCATTCCTAATAAAGAACCGAATCCTCCTACAGGTGTTTGAATAAAGTCCCTGTAGAGATTCCAATATACTCCTGACCCTCCGCGCATACGGCGTCTGGTATGTGCGCGTTTACCGCCGATCCAAGACAATTGTCTCGAATCAGCACCTGTTCTACTTGGGTCAGTGGCATTGAAATCGTTGGTAGGAATGTGGTCCATCAATCCGCCGCCACCAGATTGACGACGAGACTTGCTACGTTTGCTGTGTTTATTTCTACGGTGTCTTCGGCTTTTTCCTTTGCGACGTTCTTTGCGACATTCGCCTCCAACCATCATATTACATCGACTACAATTTTCCATATACATTAACCAAACAAAAACATTCCTTCTCCAGATTCTTTCTAAAATGTTTCTCTCTACGGTGTTTCTCTCTACAGTGTTTCTCTCTACGGTGTTTCTCTCTACGGTGTTTCTCTCAACAGTGGCAATCTGTAAAATTGAATATAACTATAAATCCATTCCAACTAACTCTAAACTAGTCATACAATGAAAGCAATCACGACCTATTTCCAAAAGAAGAATCCGCAACAGAATCCCAATACGCAGAAATTATATGAATATTATCCGCGAGAATTTGCCAAAATAGATTTTCAAACCTTATATGATGAAGTTCAACCTATTTTGCGACAAAACAGTTCTAGAAAAACGTGTGTGTTAATAAAAGAAGACGATTTTCCACGTATACGAAAAACATATAACACTCTGAATATAGGATTTTGGACTCCAACTGTAAAACACATAAAAGAAGAATTAGAGGCTAAATTCAATAGAAAAATCGGATACGGACTCGTTCAATATTATGAAAACGGAGAATCATCTATTAATTGGCATAATGACAAAGAATCCATACATAGTTTTGTGCTGAGTGTTAGTTTCGGTTCCATACGCAATTTTAGTATACGAGACATACATACGAAGAAACCAGTAGATAAAATTGCGTTGATACACGGAGACGTCGTTTATATGAAAGACGGATTTCAGACGACGTTCGAACATTGTGTTCCAGTCGAGAAAAAAGTGAATTGTCCGAGAATCAGTTTGACGTTCAGGGAATGAATAAATTCAGAGTAACCGGTATAAACCCACCCCGTATATGTATATATGAGTCTACTGGAGAAGTATCATGGTTACGTGTATTATTTGACGCACAATAACGGAACATATTCTTATTGCGTGTTTGTAGATACATCCACAAAGGTTGTTCACGTATATACTGGCGCTAGCAGAGAATCTGTAGAGGATTTTACGGAATTAGTTGCTTCTTATGAGACAATAGATAAAATATTTATAGGAAAAAGTCCCCTAACTTGTCAAACACTTTTTTCGGGTGCTCACGGTCCACGTTTCGAAGGTAATTCTATATTATTGAAAATTCATACATTTGATGATACAAATAAATACATTTTCATCGGAACAGAAATGTATTCATTCATTGCTGACAAAGAAATAACAGCGTTTTTTTCTCCAGTAGGTAATAATGACGTTCCATATCCATTTGCGGTGGATTACCAAAAAAACTACTATTTCTTTACAGAATACGCGGTGATGAAAATAGATGATGTATCTTCGCGTAATGATCCTTATTATTTCGATGATATACTATTTGATCCATACGAATATTTGTATTCGGTTGTCAATAATATACGCGATACTGAAAACATTGAATGCCTATATTCGGGAGACGAAAGATATCAGTTGACCACCTCGCCGCGCCCAGCACACGTATACGACGAACTAATTTCTAGAGACGGCGGACCTATAAGCATTGAATACGGCGACCAGACGAAAAAACAACTAAGTAAAGAGGAATATGTTGAATTATTGACAAAATACAATCAAACAGTAGGACTAAGATTGATGTCAAACATTACGATGATTCATAAAATCTGAGATGTATACTGGGGTATTTTATTATGAGATGTGTTTCACATAATAAAAAAAAAGAATAGAATTGATAAGCAAATTATATTATGTCTACGTGGCATAATAAATGTCTGCGGCAACAAATTCGTTTGAGTCCTAATTTGTCCATCACTTCTCCTTCAGGTGTTTTGTCTTGGACGGTATTTGTCATATAGTTTACTTTGGTGATATCTTGTCCTCGATGCGTTTTCATTTTGATTACTTCTGATTTGTAATACTCATATTTATCGGCAAGCACTTTGCCGCAAGTGAAACAACGAACTGGAATTATCATTTTTATATATTAACCATATATATTCTCTATACTGTTTCAATTTTTGGTTGGACAATTACCGTAGCATTTGCCGTTGTAGTAGTAAAAGTCGCGTTTTACATTGACGAGTCCAGGGTCATTATAACTGGATGTAACTGTAGGACCATTCTCATTTCCAGCAACGCATTTTGCGCCACCTAAAGAAACGCAGCAAGATGTCGTAGCGCACACATCTTTTGGAAGTTTCGCGCACATTTCTTGTATTTCACCTGGTGTTCTCCCTGTACAAAACCCTTTGGCGATTCCTGGGGCGGATATGTCGGCGGATGAAAGACGGGTGAAATCGTTCGCTGGCATATACGAAATAGATGTGTCCGCTGTAACTGGCGGAGGTCGCACATTTCCGAACCAGGCGTCCATTATTGGACCGTATAAATCTGATGCGCCGCCGTCTTCTAACGTTCCTGGTACGAATTCGCCTGTATCCGTGGCACCTGATACATCTCTCGGACCGTAGACAACTGGATTTCCAGATGCGTCTAGCGAATTTCCTGAGGCGTCTACATAGCCCATTACAGTTCCGTATTCGTCGTCGATGATTGTCCAGTTATTCTCATTTTTTGATGGGGCGATATATTTTTTCGTCTCTTCTCTGTTTGCCGCAATCTCGCCAGCAATACTTTTATAATCAGCCTCTCCAGTCAGTTTGTTTTCATCCAGTTCCATTACTCGCTTTTTCTCTAATAACAAGTTGTTGATAGCCCCGTATTCCGTTACAATGTTTCGTTTTAATTCTTTTATACACACTTCTTGTATTTGTCGATTAGACAACACATTTCCTTTGGCGTCCTTGTAGATATTGTCATTTGCGTCTTTAAGGGGTGTTGTAGATTGGGACCCGAGACTAGTCTTATACTCATTTAATTTTTCTGTATACAGGGTATTTAAACTTTTATGTAAGTCTATTTGTTTGTCCAGTAAATGAATGCGAACTCTTCCACACGCCAATTTAGCCCCTTCAGTTTCTACCGCCGCAAATGAATTGGTCATTTCTGTTTTTTTATCCGCTATGACCGCATCTGTAGATTCTGGATTGTCTACTGTAGATGTGTATATTTTACCTTTTGCGGTATAATCCCTAATTGCGTTATCGAATGGGGTGTAATTCGTATTGGTATTGGTTATTGCCAGACACGCCGCTGGACGTCCCGTTTTGTAGTAAAACACATATTTTGATGTATCTACAGTTTTACTTCCTTGTAATTCGGTGCTGGATACATACCTGACATTGTTTTCGTCGTAGTGTTGGTAGAGGTCTTCGTGAACTAAAATATCGGTGTTTGTATTATTTATGGTTGTTTTATCATAAGCAGATAATTTGAGAACTAAGTAATCGTCAGGGGAATCCAAATTATTGTATGACACGTCTTCTTTTATTTTGCGCCTGAAAATTGCCAAATAGTTTCCGGAAACGTCGTATGATTCAATTACTTCGAATCCTTCCAGTATATGAGGAAATTCCCAGTATACAATAAATGCTATTAATAATATGATTACTACTACCCATATCCAATTCATAATTTATATATACTACACATAAATTATGCCATATTTATTACAATACTACCACCAACCATTTTCTTTTTAACAAGTTCCTTCCCTTCCGCGTGAATTTTATCGTGGCATTTAATACACAGATTCACTAAATTGGCGGTATGGTTCTTGTGAAACCCGTCGATGAATCCGTTGGCATCCGCCGTCTTCTGATGCCGCAAATGATGGATTTCCTGTCCTTTTTCTATACCGCACATTTCGCATTTCCCACCAAGCAATTGTTTACTGTTAAAATGACTCTGTTTCAATGAAAGGATGCCTTCGCCGCCATTATATTTCGCCCTCAATTTATACGCCGTTTCTAAAAACTCTGAAGGCATATTCATCGATTTACATACTTCTAAACCATACATATTATCTCCAGGTCCGTCCCGCAATTTACGGTCGTATACCAATTTACCTAAAGCAGCATTGTAGGATACACTTAAATGTTTCAATGCCAAATTACTCAATCCACGGATTTCATCGTAATTCACAATTTCGTGGAAATGCGTGGCGAAAATAAAGGTGGCGCCCTTCTCGTGGAGAGTCATTAACCCCGCCACGAAAATCGCCGTCGCCGAATCCGTCTCGGTTCCACTACATAATTCGTCCCCTAATACTAAACTGTTCTTGTCCGAATGTTTCAGTATCATCCTCAACTCGCTCATTTCTACCGCAAATGTAGAAAGCCCCTTGAAAATATTATCGTTGCCTAAAATCCTGGTGAATATCTTGTTATACGGGAAATACGTCATAGAAGAGCAAGGAACATACATTCCTGCCTGCGCCATTATTACACAAATGCCTAGCGCTTTTATAATACTCGATTTCCCTACAGCGTTTGTTCCGTATAATAACATTCCGGCGTGGAGATCGACGTCGTTGGTGACATACAATTCGTCCGTATTCAAATGCTCTATTAATACGTGGCGAACACCGGTTACGTTTACGTAGGAAGACCCGCTGCGATTATCCGCAATTTCAGGGCGGCAGTAATTGTATTTCGCAGCCACCCACGCCTTCGTCATCAGTATATCCACACCCTCAATATAATCGCTCAATTGCGTCAAATACATCAAATATTTCGATTCAAACACATTCAAAAACTCTTTATACAACGTATCCGCCAACACCCAACACTCCTCCCTCTTTTTACAAATGGTCGCCACCACCTTATCCAATTCTACTGTAGACACCACAAATGACGATTTCCCGGGAATAACCACTAAGTCCTTCACCAGCCTACCCAATGCCTCCGCGCGCAATTTAGTCGTCGTAAACTGAATCGTCCCAGATTTTTCTACGAGTTTAATACATTCGTCCCCCGGCTTTTTACTAATTAGCGAACACAGTCTTCCGTATATTTCGTCCATTTTCAGCCGCGCCGAATTATATGATTCAACCGCTTCATCTAATTCCGTAGACACCCCACGCCGAATATATTCCCACGGATTTTCATCGTTGTTACCAACCAATTTATCAATATCTAAATATGCGTCTACGTGTTCCATCAGTTTCACTGTAGCAATACCTATTCCCATATCATCAATAAATGTCAACAATGTCGATGTTTTATGTAAATTATCGCGGAATTTGACGAAACATTCCGGTTTCAAACGCCGCATAACCAGTTGTCTAGCGAATTTCTGGATGTCTATGAAAGAGCCAAGTATTTTTCTCGCGTGTTCTACATCTTCCCTTCTGCCAGTCCATTCCCCTATTTTGGCGTAATCGGACATCAACGCCTCTACATTGTTCTTCGGAGAAAGCAGCATCAATGAAAACCCGCGCCTGCCCATCGGAGTCTTACATCTGTTCAGAAACCGGCACACACTACTGTATATATTATCCCCGTCGCCGATTATGTTCAGTTGTCTTAACGCGTGATTTTCTAACATCACCGTCCTTTTCGTGGAATAATCTTCATCCGGTTCCGCGATTTTTTTCACCAACCCGGGATTGTGTTCGTATATGAAATTCAGTAAATAACAAAACGCCTGCGTAGAAAATGCTCGTGTCATATATGTCATTCCTACAGTGTCGCCGAAAAACTGTCGCAGAATCTGCTGCTGGTATACCTGTTTCTCCACATTTGCCGCCGCCGCGCATTCCACTTTATGAACCTTTTTACATTGTATATTCGAAAATACGTAGACCTCCTCTAATTCCTTCGGACTCAAATTGCTTATGATAATCATCTCGTTCGGCGAAAAAACTGACAAGAGTTGTTCTAATTCGTCGTATACTGTAGGAGTGTGAACATAATATTGGACATAATATTCGTGCGTGAACGATTTCCCTGTATATATATCTACAGTGGCTAACCCTATGAACAAATGCGGATTTCGTGCGCTGAGCTTTTCAATCCAGACACACAACACATTGTTCGATAATTGGACTGCTTCCTCCGAAAAATAAGTTCCCGGAGAATATATTTCTTTCAATTCGCGCACAAATGTTCCGTCGCCTTTTGCTCGTTGAACATACAACACTACTGTATAATTGTTTTCCATCAATCTCCGTAGATGCTTCTCCTCGAAATTGTAATCTGGAAATCCTGTCATCAATGTTCCGTCCTGCTTCTCGCCAATTGCCAAACCGCAGATTTTGGATACGTCTGTGAACACCGCGTCTTCCACATTTTTTTCGGAATATATTTCGAAAAAGGAACCGACCTGTAACAGAAATAACGTTTTTTCACCATATATATTCCTATAATGAGCAGTCCGCTCAAAATAGATTTCCGACATTTTCATCGTCTCTAATATAGTATACAGGATTATGTTTATGTTATAGGCTCTAATGCGATAAAGCGCCGTCACCAGCGCTGTCACAATTCGCGCCCTGGAGGGCGCGGATTTCCTTCGCTAGACCCCTGTAAAATTGAAATTGGTTGAATGACGTAAAGACCTACATAAAATGGATTTCAAACAAATAACCAGATTCAACGACTGCGGTGATTTCTGGGGAAACTCTGTAGAAAAAAACGGATTTGACAAGATGCTCTCATTTTGTCAAATATTAGAAATAGCCCTCAGGCATAAATGTACAGTAATAACCAAAAACGGTGGCGGAAAATGGTATATAAAAGGCGAAAATAAACCATTTGATGATTCTGTGAAAAAAGCCATACAACACGAAGGCAAACATCCAGGACAAATAACATGGGTCATCAAATATTGAATCATCGACGTCGTCGATAATTCAATTAGGTAAAGGCACTGGGTCCTCTTCTTCCTCATCCTGTGGAATTTGCGGGGTCCTGTAGTGATTCTCCGAACTATACTCCACAAATTTCACACTTTGACCTGATGGCATAAACACGTGGACATTATTTGTATACCGTTCTGTCCCGTGTAAATCACCTGGAATTTCCCAGGAATTGTCATCTACGTCACTGATGTATATAAGCAAATCTTCACAATCTACTTCTTCCCATTTTTTTTCTACAGTGTGATATTCAGATAATTTAGGATTCAATTCCGGCGTTTTCATCACAGACGTGTATTTTAACATAACCGCCCTGTCCACGTAAGTAATCAATTTATCTACAGGAGGGTCATAATGCGTCTGCGGTCTGTTTT
>VFQS010003829.1_pt1 | contig 11271 bp, 15 predicted proteins | sample 3512361 | NCBI WGS metagenome assembly VFQS01 (sample SAMN10412375, study PRJNA504923) | tailings metagenome | isolation source: Relicate 1 Philex TSF3 active mining | place: Philippines | reverse complement strand
AATAGTCTTGGTATCAAGTGCAAACTTCCATTTATTACACAATAGCTAATGATTGTAGACAAACGCCTTGTTCAACATAGAGTCACTTAATATACATCAAGTAAGCAGGATAGCACGTCTATTGATCTTTCAAAGAAAGGACTTCACTGTGATTTTGAAGAATTAAAGCAGAATTCATCGTTTTTCGGCATTCTTGAATTAGAAGCTGAGATCTATTGTGGGATTTAGAACTATCATTACAGGACAAATAGTGAATCAAAAAGCCTTGCAAAGGTCTATGAAAAAGATTTTGAAATACTACCACTGCTTCGCTACAATGTGACCTCAATAACTTACCACTTTGATCTATAACTTGGCTTCAACTTTGTTGCATCCCCTGGTATCAAGGTCTTGCTCTCGAGAGGTGATTATAACTTTGATAGTGAAGACCCCTTCACTTGTCTATATACCAAAACTTGCGTAGTTGCAAGAATGACTCAAAAGAATATGTTGCGTCTCTCGTTGCTTCTGACCTCAGGGAAGTATAAGTTGATTTTTCTTGAAGATCTCTAGACCTCACCAGATAGTGACACTGTCGATATTAAAACTAAATCACTTCGCCTGTAATTAAGAGAGCTAGAGAAGCCTATTTAAGTCAAAATTTAAGCCAACAATGTGATTTAAAATGAGGAAAGGTATGAAGACTGCTTTAACTAAATCATTTCATTTAGAGTTAACTGTCCTTATATGTACCTGGAAAAAGACTTCCTGCAGAACAAGTTTGTTGAGGGGATGAGAGGCCAGAAGTTTACCTTCTCAGACACTCTGGTGCTCAACTTGCTCAATCAGACTCAATCGGTAAGTAACCTATATCCTTATTAGATATTAGTTTTTCATCACACCTGAAGTGGACTCGGTTGTCAAGTTGAGGTCGAGAGAGGCCCAAGGTGGTGTCAACATTGAGATCAGGCTACTTGAGCAGAAAGGCAAAGAAATGCACGAGATCGCAAATAGCACTCAGAGGGGAATCTATGAGGTGTTTGGATACAGCTCGCTCCAAAGGGGCACCCGATATCAGTTCGTCCTCAGGTTTCACAACTCACTTATTCAGCTCTCAACCGATCAGTCCTGTCCCAACTATCACCTGGAGTTTTCTATGATGAGCAAGGAAGAGGCACAAAGAATAGATAAAGAGCACACGAAAATCACTGATTCTGAGAACTACAAGTCAGAGAGTAAGCTGACTGACATCTTCAACGAGATTGAACGTGTACCCGCCATGCAATCTTATTTCTTCAAGCACCCTGAGACTATTTTTACACAGTAGGTACCCACTGATGGGGTTATAGCCAGCAAAATTTTTCATGTGAGCTACCACAAGAGACAGTTGGCGATTGAGATTTTCTACGAGCCATACCTCGCATACAACTTGGCACTCACTCTAACTTCGAAGGATGTCAAAAATTCAAGGTCAAATCTGGGTAAGCCTCAGAAGACCCATCCTCAGTATCAAAGCAGTAAAAGCCTCTTTGTAGAGCTAGAGCCCGGTGAGTACGAGCTGACTATTGTGTATATAGAGGTACCAGGCCTCTAGAAGGTTGATTCAGTTCAATTCTAGCTCTAGCTATCGTATGCTAAGGACTTGGATGAATAAGTCTTGATGCCTTAGTCTCTTAACTACTTCGGCTACCTGGGTCCTCATGGTACCAATTTCGGGCAAATGATCTATTACTGCGAGGATTGCCTGCTAGAAAAGTCCCAGTTCACCTTCATTGACTTTGAGATAGAAGCAGATGATGTCAATTTTTATGCAGTTGTTACTTCTCCACAGGATGTGTTCAATGTCAGACTCGAGTCAATCGACAAAAAAGAGGCGAAAAACTAGGCTCAAGTCAAGAAAGGGACTGAGATAGGCAAGCGAATGACCCGTGACCGCACTAAGCAAGGGGAATCACAGAAGGAAATCGCGGCTGTATCTCTGTCTCCCAAATCAGCCTATCGTCTAGTTCTGGTCCTGAAGAATACAGCCCAGGCTATCACAGACGCCTTAGGCTATCGTTACACACTCCGCGTAGAAATGTAAGAATCCTTTAGGCAGCACCCACTCAGTGTCCCCAATAAGATACTTCCCTCCTCTCTGGACGACTTCGCGCGTTACAAGCGGCGGACTGAGGGCTAGCGGGAGTCTGACTTGCTTCTAATCACATCGATGGCGCTCAAGTTCATCGACTCGGCGAAACTGTCGCCCTTCGCCAGCCAAGCAAATGCGGTGGTGTACTAGACATCGGGTGCGAGCGAGTTGATTCATAGGGTGGAGTTTGAGGTTAAGGAGGAGGAGGCGCTAGTATATGGGAGCGTCATCGACTACAGTCAGGGGATACTTGGGTCAAAAGAGGATCAGCAGATGGGGCAGGGGATCGGGGTCAGGATCAGAGAAAGTGGTCAAGGGGTGGTCGTTGTGGAATCGAGACCCGATAAGTACTTCAACTACATTCCATCAACAACTTTGCAGAAGGGCAAGTACTGGTTAGAAATTTTCCACAGCTCTCTGTCTCCCTCTCGTCTCTTCCGTTTCTCCCTGAACTTCCTTCTTGAGCGTGAGGACACGACCACTGGCTACTCGATGCAGCTGCTCGAGCACTCAGTGCAGCTGTGCACGCCCTCGCCCCCTTTAAGACTCCCAAGGTCTCTAACGGCGCCCCACCTTCTGCACGCCCTCTCCGGCGCCGCCACCCTAAGCGCCCACCTTGACGTCGGCGCCTGCGACATCCTCACCACCGGCTCCTTCATCGTGTCACTCCCCAACCATAACCACGATCACCCTCAGAGGTATCTCTTGTCAGTGTATCTCGAGGGGGTCTCCAAGTTTGAGGTGCGAGTGCACGAGGGGGTGCAGATGACAAGGGAGACGGCGGTGGTCGTCGGCAGATATAGCGAGGTCAACAAGGTCAATGAGAATTTTATCAAGCAGAATAGGGTCAGGGCGAGGAACATAGTGCAGGTCAGAGTCGAAATAGAAGCTGGAAAGGTGTACAGGATTGTCACGGAAGGGGTCGAAGGGGACGCTGAGACACTCAAGAATATTGGCAGATGCGACAATATGAAGATGGTTATCGATATCGCACCTGTGCGCGAGAAGGCCAAAGAGTGTCCGCAAGTTGGTGTGCTTGAGAAGTAACTCAAGTTTGGTCAAGAAACTGCTGGGTAGCTGTCTTACTCAACTTTAAAGCCCATTTTAGACACTGCCTATATGCAGACAAATTCTCAGATTGGAAGGTCAGCACCCTACCTTTTCTACTTCCAGATGACTTTCGATATTCAAATCGATGGGCCTCTTGGTCTCATCTTGTATAAATACGATGCAGAGACTCTTACTTTCAATGAATACTAAGCTTTTGCACTTGCCGATCACAGTTCACAGATCCTTGCAAGGATTGACGACGAGGGTACATATTTAATGGCTTTGGAGGGCTTCCAGTCGACTCCTGACAAGTATGGAGAAGGGTCAACATTACTTGTTGATAGATGCGTTGATATCTAGTACAACTACTATATAAGCAGTCTTGACAAAGATTGGCGCACTGAAAATATAGCCAAAGAGCTGATACAGATGCTGCCAACTGTGAGTGAGTGTGATCTTGATCAGATACCTTCAAGTTTCCCTTCAATTGAGGAGGGCTATGACTAGAGATATATTTTACCGTTCCGAACCGAAGAAACCGAGGTTATTGACGTGCATGTTGGCACTGAGTCTCGCTTGTTCAAGGTCATGCTTCACAGCTACGATAATCCACTGAACAACCTAATGGGCTACGTCTATAAAAACTTAAGCTATTTAGAGCCACCTGGTCCCAAGGCAGATGATGCATTATCACGCACAGTCGCTAGTTTCGATGAAAAAGTTCTCTCAGTAATTCTTGCTCCTCAAAATAGACCTTACAAGATGAAGTTAGTATACGATTCTATCAAGAAAATGGGAATTGACTCTTGCTAAACTTACTCTTTGAGGGCTGCTTCAATGGCCCTGAGTGAAATCATGAATGTAACCTTACTGTGCTTTGGTCATCAAGAGTTACCAAAATAGATCACAGTCGATAACGAAGTTTTCAATTTCGAGCATGATTACGAACTGACCTCTCAGTTTTTGATCAACTAAGGTATCTAGAAAAACTCAGAGGGTAAGGCTCTCTACAAAGATGTACAAATTGAAATACCCATTAAGGTGCCTAAAAAAGAGCAAGAATACTATTTTGATGTGGAGCTCTCACATGACTTTCTAACTGCTGAGATGGAAGCCACATTGTTCTTGATAACAAAAGACAACAAAAGAGTACATCTTGGGGATACCTCAGTATCAAGGCCTTACGACAGTCATCCCGGAGATAAGAATGTGGCAGTTTCTACGAAATCTTTCAAAAGAATGAAGTTAGATAACATTCGCGACACGGTTGACGAAGAACTGACAGATACTTATCTTCTTCTCGTTGAAGTTTCAAAAACTACAGTGAGTCTTGCCAACGCAATTCAGACTCAGAAGCTTTCAAGCCACTCAGTATGTTTCCCCTTCACTCTTTCATTGAGGGTGAGCAAGCCTGTCTTTGACGAGATTGAATATGAGAAGGAGACAGACTCGACTGAGAACGAACTGGTTAGAGTGCAGTGGGAGGGCACCAAACCATCTGCATAAGAGGATAGAGAGATTTTTAACCCAGAGAACAAACTCACAGCGATGGTCGAATTTAAGGAGACTGTCTCTCAAGAATTCCAAAGAGTTAAGTTTGAATCATTCGCATTCCTATAGTCTATTGAAGATGCCAGTGAAGTACACTATCCAGAAACTATCAAGATGCTTGCAGAGGATAAGTCATCTATAGCCATAACGTTTGCACATGAAACTCTCAAGTATGGGAAGTGCTACAAGCTAATGCTATCAAATCATACTCAAATGACAACAAGGGTTAAGAATCTTGACAAAGAAGCCAAGGTTGTATGTGGAACCAAGTGTGAAAGGTGTAACAAACACGGAAGTGACGGTTGCAATGAGGCATTTGGCCAGTGTATCTGCAGGCCTAACTATGAAGGATCGAATTGTGATAGTTGTATCAAGGGTTACACAATGGATCACAATCAATAGTGCAAGTCTTTACTTTAATGTAAATCTCTAGCACCTGCTACTGGCACTGTTGACTGCAACAACCATGGCACTTGCTACCATGATGACCTTAATGGGATGATGGCAAAGTGTAGATGCGATCCGGGCTTTGACGATGACGGGGAGGAGCTTTGCGGTAAATGTGAGGATTAGATGTTCAAATATCCCAACTGCCAGCAACGATACTGGATGATCACGCACAGCAAGTATAATTGCCAAGATATGAAGACTGCGATGCCAACATACCTGTATAAAAATGAGTCTCTAAAGCAAGAGAAGGTTTATTAGAATGAGGAAGGTCAGATATTTTGGAATGATATGTACAGATTCGACAATTTTAAACCATCAAGCGAGAAGAAACTTTAAGAAAACTTTAAGACTTCTCATTTCTTCTAGATCTCTGGCGATTCATCAATGCTTAGAGTTTTCTACGACACTCATCATTCTAAGGTAGAGGCAAAGTTTAGAATACTGACAGCAAACGACCTCTAAGTCATCTTCGATAGCAAGACAATGGAGGTGTCTCTTGCAAAAGTTATCAGACTGCAAATTCCAGAGTCATCTGTATAGGCAGTTCAGTAATTGATTATCGAGTTCGAATACTCTGAAAGTGTCCCCGACGTTGATAAAGTCAAGCAAGCTTGCCCTATGATTGAGATTCTCATGATCATGCAGCCTTTCATCAAAATAAAAAATGCTCTTAAGTGCACTTCGGATCAATTAACCAAGGTTTCCAAAAACATAATCAACTTGTATCAGATTCCGATCTAAAGTTAGCCTTCCAAAAATCAGTAATCTTTTGTTCTTTCATCAAGTCAGGCAGAAAAGTCAGATGATCCATATTTCCTATACATAAAACAAAATATTACAATCAGTGACCCAAGTTTGAAGCATGCACTATCAATAATGTCAACTTATAACTTCGAGAGCATGTACATCTATATGCACATCCGAGACACAAAGACTGGCAATGTGCTCGTAACTTAAACCTTTAGTTATCTTGAAGATATTGATGCTGATTCAAACGGAATGTATGGCAACTTAGCTAACCAGGATATGCTATCTTATATCGAGATAGTAGATGTCCCTGTCGGCACTTATGAATTGATAATATCGATCGACAAAGCACTCTTCATGCCGCCAGTACCATCTTCTTAGGAAACATGCCTCTCCTTCGATTTCAATTTGGAGCATGTCCCATTAAGAATCAACTCTGAAAGCAACTACCAAGTGATAGGAATTCTTCCGGAGTACTTAAATGACCTGTCATCCACTTCAATATTCAAGATCGAGCTCAAGTTTGATAGGCCTCTGGTGGAGTCTGACCTAATGCCTGCGACTTCAAATATAGAGAGGCTCTGCAGACTTGAGACTGATGACGGCAAGAATGTGCAAATGGCTAAAAAAGCTGTTGTTAATGGGCGATCATCCATTGAGTTCTTTTTTGACCTCAAGGGAATGAAGCTGGACAGCTCTGAGAGTAGTCAAAGATGCTATCAGATTAAATGCCCTGCTCCACAGAATCTACAACTCACATGGCTAAACATCGAGGATGGAGGGTCGATTCAGTCTCCGAAGTCATTCATTGACGAGATCAAGATTTAGAACAGGTACTGTGTTTAATCTTAATAGAAATCGAAAGAGACAGTCAAGTGTAATCCTAACTCCTTGGCTAAGGTTGTTGATAACAAATGCAATTGTCCATCGCCTTATAAAGGGTTTGATTGTTAGGATTGTGAAAGTGGTTATCTAAAAACAATAGACTAATAGAAGAATGTGGTCTGCTCAGTTGACTTAACGAAATGTTCAGATTTATTCTGCAACAAACTTGGGCAATGTTCAATGAAGGATAATCAACCGGTGTGTCAATGTTTTGATACCAAGAAATTCACAGGATTGAGATGCTAAAAGTGCACTGATTCAACACTTTCTTACCCAGATTGCTCTCAGAAAGAGAGCGAGGTCTTTACTTAATTTGCTTAAACTCCCAAATAACTCAATCTCAATAGCTATGAGGCATTCCAAGGGAGCAAGTAATGGTTGAGTGAGGACAAGTGTTTCTACAGTAATTATCCAAGAGACTTGAATACACTTTCCTTTGGAGATTTCTTGCCTTACTCAGGTGACTTCCACTTTGCTGAGTACTATACTGCCTCCCATGATCACGACAATCAGATTAAGCTTACGCCTAATAAGATAGGAATCTTTAAAATACTGATATAGCAGCCAGAAGATGAAGACTTAACCTTGAATTAAGAGTCTTATGACATAGAAATTGGTGTGTTTCATGAAAAGTCTTAGAAATTTATAGCGACAGCTTCCAATTCTTAGATACCTATAAAAGGTTCAGAGAAGTAAGACTTCGCTCAATTGAGCTGGGAGGTTAATGAGGATATGGTAGGAGAAAAACTGATAATCATGTTTAAAGCAGTCAACTTCACAAAAATAGACATTAAAAATGAATAATACGATAGATGCTTGAGCATTTACATTGAGGCTCAATTCTTCTCTTACTAGGAAAAGGACAAAAGTATATAGCAAACAAGCTGTCAACTCGACCCAGATACCAAAACTTCTCTTCCCTTCACTAAAACTCCAATCGATGTGACACCCTCCCGCCCCTTTACACTCTCTCCACTCGACGCCTCCTATTTACTTACCTCCTCTTTCGGTTCCTTCCTCGGCTACCAAGACTTCACTTTCATCTCAACTGACCCAACTACTGAATTTGCTATGCACGTCTCCCTCTTCCAAGATTTCGTGGACCCGCTCTCAGTCGACTTGGTCTTTGAAGTGCTCTCCTTTGACGGCGATATGAACACAACCGCTACTGCAGCGGTAGATATGCCACAGTGCGAGAAGATGTGTGTGATTGGGGCACAAAAAGCGTACAACGAGTTTCACAATGTCATCGAGGTGTCAAGCGGCACAAAGGTTAGAGTGTGGCTATATAAGGTTGGTTAGGAGAGAGGCTGCGGAAAGTTCCAGATTCAGATCAATGCATAAGAGCAGCCGAAGGAGCAAAAGGTGGTGATGAGGTGCCGTGAGAGGCCACTACCACTCACACTTAATACTGAAGAGTTCGTTGGGGTCAAAGGGGATAGTGGGTTTCACATCAAAGAAAAATTCAGAGTTGATAGCGTCAACGGTGGCTCTCACTCTTTTAAGTTTGATCTCAAAGAGCCTATGATGATGAGAGTTGTGGGGATTCAACACAAGCACATTGAGTTTGACATTGAACTTATCCAGCACTTGTCTAATAGTGAAAGCAGAAAGTTAATTGATTCAGGGGCTAAAGACTTTGAAGACTCAATATTTGCCTAGTTAGATCGAGGTTCTTACTCTATCAAGCTTTTGTTTGTGAGCGAGGCATTCTTCCTTAATCAGCCATGTTAGTCTGTTGAAATTGAACTCGCTTTCGATACCATTAGTAAACTCAAAAATTAGAATAACAATATTTACAAGGGCTAGCCTTATTCTAACCTTACTCAACTCATGAAAGATGTCTCTAAAGATTAACGTGTCTTCACTTTTAATAAGAAGCAGATGATTAAGAACTTCAATATCCAAGATAAAAACGCAATAACTACATACAAATCATTCATTGAGGTTGAAACTGCCATCTTCAATTTGCCAGAGAGTGCCTAAAATGGGATAATGATTGAGCTAAACAGTGAATTCCTCACCAATGATGTGAGCTTTGCTTTAACCTAAAAGTCTACAAAGAAGCTTCTTGGTCACACAAGGAACATGCTCGGGAAAAGACTCGTTGTTGAGAAGTTAACCCCCGGAGAATATGAATTCACCATTTACATGCATTAGTCATTAAGCAATTTTGAGACTGAAATCTCTACACTGGATGTTGATTTCTCGATTGAATTATCGTTCTTGACCATTTTAGAAAGAGATGACTTCAAGGACCATCACTTATAACTAAAACTTGGGAAATAAGATATTCAAACTCTTACTAAAACTCAAATCCCTTCAGAACTGGTGTGTCTCTCTAAGTACCCTACCATCCCTAGTATACATTCACAGCAATCTTTCTTTGACACTTTCACTCTGGGAAATGGATTGTTATCTTTAGATTTTCCCCAGTTAGCACGCATCATAATCGACGAAAGCAATATTAGGATGTTAGATAAAAATGCGAAAAAAGGATCGTTATCAGTCAACTTGGATCAATAACAGATCATATATCTACCTCGATAATCGCATGAAGTGGCGTTTATATAAGAAAATACCGAAGCTGCCTGTCTGGGTATACCTCTCAGCGTAGCCTATTTCAAAGATTCATATTGTGAGAGAGATGTTTAAAGAAGAAATTAAGCCCCTATAGAGATCAAATCTGATCAAACTCAATCCTTGATTATTGGAATATCCGATGAAAAAGCTTCCAGCCAAGAACTCATTATGACCGATAATAACATTGAAATGCTAATAACAGTTGACTTCTCGAATATCTACTATGTCCCTGTGATAAAACTTTTCATTCTTGAAATGAGCAATGGAGCAGATCAAACAGAATTGGAGCCATCAGATGTTTACCTCTCCTCTCAGTCAAGAATGACTTATGTTTACAACGATCTTCCCCCTCATAAGATCTTATTGGCTGTTCAATAACCCCACAAAGAATCGAATTGTGGTAACAATGTACCTATAGAAATTTCTACATCGAAGAAACATCAAGAGATAACTTCACCCATGAATGGCAAAATCTATATTTCTCATGAGGAGATCAAGAGTTTGAACAGATATGTCGAACCACTGCCTGTAACTATGGACACCTACAAGTACCTCAAGAATGACCGAGACTATGTGCTGATCAGTGAATATCTCAAAATGGATAAGGACAATAAAATCACATTCACTCTACAGAAAGAAGAAGAGACTTACTTCAAGATCGTCCTCGAAGCAACGGATATATATATGAAATTGAAAGATAAAAGTCAGAGACAGTATGCAAAATCAACATCCAGCGTATTGGAAGCTGTACTTAAGAAAGGAGCTTATGAGGTGCACTTCGAATTCTCAACACTACATTCCTCTTCTTAAAATCAAGCTTCATTAAAGAACGCTTTCCATATTACGATAGTAATGGCAGATAAGACCTTTATCGATAGCATTTATCTAAAGCAGAATGGAATGGCTTTTAAGAACTGTGAAAATCTTAAAAACTTGCCCTTGGCATTGAATAAACGAAATGACTAGTCTCAAATTAAAGACGAGATGATTTATGACTTTGAACTGCTAAGAATTTCCGGTAGTGTAATGCAGGAAAGAACGCAAATTGATAAATATGCATTCCGCATCAATTAGACTTCAAGGTTCTACCTTAATCTCGGTATATAATAGATACATAACAACGCATTCTTAAGGTTGGTACAGCTTAGAGAGAACGGCGGAGCTAGCTACTATGGAAAATACGAATTCAACCAAAACACTATCGATTATATTATTGGTCCTGGAGACTATGCATTATATGTGGAGTAGCCTTAGTCTCAAAGTCTGAACTAATTCATAAAAATCTCTTCCCTTAAATCTACAGAGATATGTGGGTTGTTTAGCCTCATCGGGAAAATAACTCCTCTCATACCTGATGCACAAGAGATTTCGCAAATTTCTTCATCGTCTGTACAGTAAAGCAGATGCCCGATAAAATAAGCGCTGCCTAATAAAATCCACAAGAGTCAGGCTGACACGAAGGACGGAGGTGAGAATTTTATTAACTCTGATGGTGAGTACACACGGCTATTCAAAGAAGTTCTTATAAGGAATTCGAGAGATCGCGAGGATCCCGAATCAGACTCATTGTTTATTGATCTGCCCAATGAAGACTTCATTCTTGCAATCATTATTCAACACTAGAGACGTTAGCAGTCTGAAAAAACTGTCAAAGTATCTAATTAACTTAAATAGCCAAAGTAGCTCTATGTGATGCAGAGAATTGTTGCAAACGGCATGCTTGAGTAGACTTATCTATACTCCATTTAAAAGTCAAGTCAGTATCTGCTTGACATCATTTACAACGGAGAGGTTGATGAGAATTGCTAGTATTACAACCTCTATATTTCGATGGTTTCAGGTAGCTTTATAGCAGATTAACTTGCATGCATGAGTGATACAGAAAATACTGAAAA
>VFQS010003828.1_pt1 | contig 11278 bp, 17 predicted proteins | sample 3512361 | NCBI WGS metagenome assembly VFQS01 (sample SAMN10412375, study PRJNA504923) | tailings metagenome | isolation source: Relicate 1 Philex TSF3 active mining | place: Philippines | reverse complement strand
CCCCCAAAACCCCAAAACCCCAAAACCCCATCAATAGTGATTAATGAAGAAAATAAAATAATAAAAAGATGAACTTTCTGCAGGAGTACATATCGTCGATATTGAGGACGTATGTGGGTGAGTACCTAGACAACTTCAATATCGATATGCTTAACTTTAGCATACTCAAGGGACAGTACAGCCTTGAGAACTTATAGCTGAATAAGAAAATTTTGGACAATATTCCTATACCCTTAAAGCTCAAGTATGGTCGTGTGGGGATGATTAAGATAGGCCTTCCCACAGTCAAATAGATGCTATAAAACTAGTTTGCTCTTACGGTTACAGTCTCTGACGTCTTTCTCTGTCTTGAGTCAAGACCTATGTCTGAGTGGAATGAAAATTTGATCATTGATGAGTTTCACGCGTCAAAGCAAACTACTCTTGACGCTTACGAAGAGGAAGCTAAGTTCAAATACGTAAAGCAAAAAGATGCAGACACCGAAATGAGCAACATTGTCTTGAATATTATTTAGAACATTCACATCACAGTGGAGCGTGTCTACCTTCGTATCGAAGACCCCTACCCTTTTGCCCTCGGAATACTGATCCCTTTCATTACTGTGAGGACTTCTGACTCAAACTATAACACTAATATGAAGGCCAGCAAGGATAGACCAGAGATAGCTTTCAAGGTTGCAAGAATTGATGGTCTTTCCATCTTCATGGAGAGAGATAAAGGCGAAGTCAATATAGATGATATTATCGGGGTAACTTTGGATCCCAAGATGTCCATGGAAATCAAAGAGAGGAGAATATATCAGCACGTAAAAGATACATTCGCTGCATCTTCCTAAAAGCTTAGAATCGGCCAAAATTAAGTCAAGGAATTCGACCAGAACGACTTTATACTTAAGATGTTTGACGTTGATTTGAGACTCTAGCTAACAATAGATCATGTAAGAGAGAATAAGCATGCAAAGGAGCAAAATAGAGACCCAGAACCTCAAACTAAGGTCAACATAATATGTGGAGGTCGTTTTGATGATCAATAGGAAAATAGGTACATGCACTTGTAGATCAGAGAGGACCAGATCAATGCCCTGACATAGTTCATGTCGGTCACGGGAGTATACAATACCTACAGGTTTGGTGTCCTTCAAAACTATTATGAACGCGTTTTCGACCCTAATTCCTATGATATCATTAGGTATATTGAGCTTTACGAATAGTATCAGGGGCTCAAGGAGCAAGACGATCCTTTGCTTTAGGAAAAAATGGAAGATACAATGTCCTTTTTAAGGGAAATCGAGCGAGCTTACCGTGCTGACATTATCTTTGGGCTGAGAAGAGCTATCAACGAGCGATACTATGGATTTAAAAATGCTGACAAGATATACGAAAAGAAAATCGAAACGATACAACCTAAGAAGAAGACTCATGCACATAAGAAATCAGGAATCTTTGATATGTTCCTAAACAATAATGAGGAGGAAGAAAAAGAGGAGCAAGAAATTACTATGTCATTTGATGAAAAAAGGGCTGTGGAAAAGCAAGCGAAATTTGTGAGGGCTTTCCTTCGTCAGTTTTATCGGTCACGGTATAACCTTAGGCTTGAAGAGATAGTCCTGGTATCCAAGGACATGTATGACCCCAGCAAACCATTGATAACTCCAGAAGATAACAGTACTATGGATATAAATTTCGCACTGCCTCAGTTGATGATTTAAGTGTTCTCGAGCAAGACAGAGTAGTCGAAGGCTGATATTCTGTTGCATTTAGTCATTTAAGGGTTAACCTTCTTCATGTACTCTGAATCAAAGCCAGAGTATTCACTGATGAAAGTTGGCTTGCAGAACATATTCATCAGAGACTTCAATTCACCAAATAAAGCGCTGCCCTTTTTCTTGTAGACCATCATTCACTAAGACTTCAAAGGCAAAAGAAATGCGATGGATTTAGAACTAGAAGTAAACCCACGGACTATCCCTAACTTCGTGGGAGATAAGCGTCTTAAATTTCATACCTCGGGCTAGCTCTATATCTACCTCAACTTGGAATTTGCAAAGCATCTTGTGACATTCACGACTCGTATTCTGACGGTAATGAACCTTAATTACTAGAATATGGTGCAAAAGGCACCTTCAAGGATAAAATTAGAAATCAATAAAGGCAGCTACTATCAAAGGATGGTCGAATAGATGATCGCGAACAAGGAGGAGTAGATGAAGAACAACATCGAAAACTACAAAAACGGCTAGTATTCAACGCCTTAGATTGACTTGGACATCTTTTTCCTGTCACCTAAGCTTATAATTCATGAGTCTCTTTTAACCAGTCAAGTGCTTAACCCTAAAAGCGTTGATTGCCTCATTATAGACTTGGGTTAGATTGAGATAAAGACTCGCCTTGCCAAGAAAAATCCCCGAGAAGACTATTCACAAAAGATGATTAAGAGTGATCTCTATGATCAGATGACGGTAAAGTTTGGAAAGTTGAGAATCTATGCAGACTATAACTTGAAATTCTACCGAGATCATGAATGGATTAATAAGCAGAGCATTACGTCACATGATTAATTGGTCCAAGAGTCTTAGCTCAATTGGAAAAACAGCAATCTTGTGGTGGACATCACTAGAGAGTTTAACTTTGGGTGTGAACTCTACACCTGCCTCACACCTTTCCATGAAAAATTCCCTGCGCAGATTATTAACGTGAAGTTTGAACAATTCATTCTTTGTTCCTCACGCAAAGTCCAAGGCACCCTCCTAAAGATCATGGCTATCTACGAGAACTCTAGCTTTACGCAAGCCTTAGATAAGTTCTTGAAGAATAATGATAGTGCTGCACCGGTTGAAAAAAACTAAATTTAAGGGCCAGTTATCGATACTAGGAAACAACAGCCAAGAATGATAGAGAGAGCGGAGACCAACCCCAACTATGAGACATTGCACTCAGAACAGCCTGATCTAAATAATCGGATGCAAAAGTATGAGACTTACCAATCGGATGAACAAAATATTAGCCCAGTGCAAACTAGGCAGATCATATTGGAGGAATCAAAAAATGAAGATGGAGCGATGACGGGCGTGCAATAACAACAGAAGTTACCGCCGATGAAGATTTAAATCAAGTTCATACTCGAAAAGGTATCAATCATTTTACAGGAGGTATCGATTGTCAAAAATACTAATGCGGATCAAAGTGCGAGAAACCTTTAACCCAGTATTAAAATGAAGAAACCTCTAATCACAGAGAATAGCGATGATGAGAATGCCAGTGAGTTCATCAGGATGAACACAGTAATCAATCAACTTGATATAAAAGAAATAATTGATGTTGGACTAGCTGGCCTGAAAGGAAAATTGGAGACAATCTCTGGACAAAAGACAGAGTGCCACATATTCTTGCGAAATCTCTATATAATGAACAGTCAATCTATCAGCAGATATAAACACATAATATCTAATCCCGCACTTCCGAAAGATGAAGATGTTGCAAGGCATGATTCAGAAATAAGGTAGCAAGCCTCCTTGAATGTGGATTTTATGTCCTTCAAATTTTTTGACCCCGAAATAGAGCATCTATCCCTCAATAATCAGCTCTCACTCTCCTACAATAAGATGGATGTCTTAAATAAATCGATTGTCAACATTGTGCTGAGGAACCTCAGAGTGACATTTTTGCCGCCTGAACTCAAGAAAGTAGTACGCTTTCATGTCGATTTGTAGCTCGACCTAAAAGAAGTACCCAAGAAAATCAAAGAAGAAATGCTTCGTATTTTCGGTACAAATAACAACGCTGATCATCATCCTACCGAAAATAGGAATCAAACTCTTATCACCGAAGAGGATTAAGGACATGGAAACACCAGTCATCATTTTCAAAAAAAGCCACTGGCCTTATAAAGTGTTGAAAATAAGGGCTTGAATAAGGGATCAAAGCAGAAAAATATTAGGTTCACAAAGGTTGTGAAAGGTGTCAAGGAGATCAACAGAGACGAAAGAGAAGAGGAAGAAAAAATCAAGAAATAGTAGATGATAAAAGAAGGATTCAAGGTTGAAAACAAAATTGAAACAATGGATCTTAACCTAGAAATTTACAAGCTTGAAGTTTTTGTCCCTGAGAACTTATACGAGCCTAAAACTATGGCGCTTTGCATTCAACTTAGCTGCGATATAAAAATGAAAACTTATAGCGACACACTTGAAACTTTTAAACGAGATCGTTTAAAAACCTTGATTGATTCCGAACTAAAGTATTCTGATTCTAACATTGATGTCAATCTCAAAGGTCTGTAGATATTCTTTGAGCAATAACTCGATTATAGCAACAAAGTTGACTTTAGAGACTAGGCTATGCCAGAAATTTTGCATTTTCTCAAGCCTTATAACCTCTAGGTTTAACTTCATTCGAAAAAGAGGCTTCATTCCAAAGAGGACACTGATTCCTTTTCAGTCATCATAGTGACAGGTGAGCAATCCTTTGACCTCTAATTGGGATTGAGGGAGCTGAATTCCTACCTGATAATTGCTCAGATCTACTTCCAGTTTATGAATGACTTGACTGTGATCCAATAGGATATTGATTGGCGTTCTAAGGCAAAGATAGACGAAGCCCGCAGGAAAATAGCAAAAAGAAGAAGAATTGAAGAAAGATAAATGGGCGCTCCTGTTCACCCATCTCATGATCCTGAAGAAAGAGTGAAACAAGAAAAGGAGTTTGAAAGAATGAGTCTATCTATTGATTAGATACTTGCAAATGAGGGACTTATCAAGAAGGAAATGAATAAAGGAAAGCAGTTGTGGCATAGGTGTGTAGAGAAGGTGCTTACGCTTACAACATAGAGACATTTCAGTGACAGCCGAATTCAGGTGGACATGAAGGGATTTAGAATTGAAATTATCGATAATAGTGAGCCGGCAGAAACTCCAGTTTCACTTATAGGGCTTTAGCTCTAAAAACTCTAATTAAAGCTTTGCAACCGAGGCTATGATAGAATGAAAACATAAATTATGGAGAGATGGTTTTACATCGATGATATATCTAAGAGCTTTTCCTATCTTAGAACTCAATTCGAGCTAAGCGGCGTCTATTACAATAGAAATTCTTTCTCAGTTGAGCCCTTTATTGAGAGTTTCCCCATTTTAATCAAATTAAAGCAATAGACACCTTTGAGTAATGCTACGAAACTGATTTATAGTGAACGAATGTTTAATATCAATTTCACCTATGGCCTCTTTTGTAATATTCATCGGACTATGGCAAGCATTTTGAAAGTGGAGCAAACAGAAAAGATGGAAAATTTGAGGAGGATCACAAAGTTGTTATAGCCTTAATAATAAATGGGAGGAATTAGCGAAGATATTGACGAAGCAGAGGAAATACAGCATTTATAAAATTATCGAAAAAAGCAAATTCATGACCTTCTCAACAACTCAGGAGTAGTTGTTTAAGATGTGAAATCAATTAAAAAGAGAATTCAGGCATTACCCATGCTTCCATCTATCATTGAAGAAGAATCATAAATGCTTTAGAATGAGCTTATCGAGATCACAGATATTCAATTCATCAACAAGACTGGCTATTCCATCAACTTCTGCCCGAGTATTTTGAAGATAAATCTGTCCAAATAAATTCAAAATAGCGCTGAAGATCAAAAGAAGATAATAAACTTGCCTCCTGCTCAAGATCAAGCCCATGAAAGTAGTCAAAATTTAATCGTGATGCCACTGAGATAGTTTGAAAATCTGATAGGATCATCGACAAATAATAATCCAACAAACTAACTATAGAATAATTTGCTCAGGATAGACTTTGCGATTGCAGATTTTCGCAAAGTCACAAAAGTATGCCTCTTGAAGAATGGCATTTTCGGCTACTATTTGCATCATGATGATGGGAGGAAACACAATTTTAATACCTATGAACGCTCCTCAATTTCATGTATTGTGAGAATTCAGCGTATTAAGTAGTACATTCAAGTCTTCTTTGAATCAAGTTTAGTGTTCTATAACGACACAAAATTTGATATTAATCTACTTGTCACCAAAAAGTTCAAGGCAGTACAGAATATTGAAGACAAGATTAATATCAACATTAGACCTGATAAAACTTTCACATGTCCTTTGACTTGGTTCTTCAATCAGTCATCCATTAGTAAGTACACACTTTTTAACCAAGTTCTTTAGAGCATCAATAAACTGAGGGAGTGCATCGTGTGACACCAATTTTCAACGTTTTGACCGATGTCTTCGATTCAAAAATTGACAAACCATATGAAGATTACTCCAAGGTCATCAATATAGACTTGAGTAGAACTGACACTTTTATCTCCGTAGACATTTTCAAGCTTAGAACCAAAACACAGGTTGGACAGTTTTTGGTCGTTTTCAACCCTGTGCTAAAAATAACAAACCTTCTCTTCACTGAGCTGTTAGTTAGAAAGTCAAACGGTAGAGCCAACAATGAAATTTACGATATTGTGAAATCAAATACGACACAGTATTACTACAGTATCAATCCCTATGATCCTAATGTGAATATGGTTGACCTGCAGTACAAGGAGGATGACCTTGAGGTATACAAAAAGAATAATGTGATGCTTGATGCATTTGGCAAGAATTTGGAATCAAATCCAGTGTTAGGATTTGAACAGGGTATGTTTGTTGATTTAAAGATTGAAAATGAGAAGGATCAGGATTTGTAGCACAGTATTTATATGACTATTGAAAAATAAGCTGATGCTCACATCCTTAAAAATACGGAGTACAGCGACTTTTCTCTTCGTTAGAAAGATTACTATAGAACAAAAAGCTTGAATTTTGTGATGTACTTTCCTTACATCGCTTTAAATAAAACGCCTCTCGATATTGAACTAAGAGGTGATCATCTTCAAAGAACCTTAAGACCGATGTCTTCAGTATTCATTAGACCACTAGCGACTAAGATGCAGATTTTAGTTGACGGCTATTAAATAAGTTAGCCATTTGACATCACTACCTTCGGAGTCTCTGGTGAAATTGAACTTTTAAGGACCAAGAACTTCACAGCAAGTGCAGACAAAGACATTTAAGTGATGGAACCTTCACTTAACTACAAGACTTAGCATGTTCTTGAAATAGGCACTAACTTCACTTAGTGTCCCAACCCTTATGGACGCACTAAGGTACTGAGTTTCTTACCTCGTTACATAATGAAAAACAAGTTGGATGTACCCTTGATAATTAAGGAGCGAAATGGGTATGATTAAATCGTGTTGGAGCCAGGACAAGAGAAATACTTCAATCTAGGATTATAGCAAGGTGAGGACAAAATTATGATAAGAGTACCTGACTTAAGGAATGAGCGAGTCAGGATAACTAAGCCACGAGAACCTATCGAATCAGAATTTTAGTATGATGTTAATCATATTAATTCGTCTAAGGGTCCTCTCACTTCTAATAAACCTACATTGACAGAAGGTGCCTAAGCTTCTAATCTCTAATTCTTAGAAAGTAGAAGGATTAACACTCTAATCAACAATACTGAAGGACTTAATAATCAGGTAACTTACGAATATGAAACAAAGCCATTACCTGAATTCAGTAGACTTGATGCAAGACAAAACTGGAGCTACTATTTCCCTCTAAGTAATGTTGATGATTTTCAAATTACTATACCCAACGCTAATTCTTAATCTCAAAATATCACTGAAGAGAATTTAGGATGGTAAACTGATGAAAAAAAGATGTTTGTCCGAGTTAATATATCTCCTGGACCTGATAACGAAGCAACTTTGTTTGTGTCTTTTACAAAACCTTGTAAGTGATTAATAATTTTGATCAATGAATTTTATAGACTTCCCTGAATACATATTTTATAATGAATTAAACAGAAGGATCAAAGTCACACATAAATCGACAGCGATACAACAGGACAAACTGTAAGAAGATTTTCGAAATAATTTTCATAGGAACGATATCTACGACATTGGCCCGAATTCTAAATAAGCTATAGTGTTGAATCCAAATGACAAAGATGAAGATTTTCTTTAGATCTACATTATTGATGCATCAGGGGATCCTATCTCTCCAAACCCTTTTGTTTACGAAATCGATTCCATGAAATTGCACTTCTGCCAGAATTCTTAGAAGAAATTTGAATACACGATCATTACAAAGTTGAGTGGAAGCCTTCGCTTCATTCACTTGATGTCTCGGTAGTAGTGGTCGACCGAAAAAAGAAGTAGGAAAAGAGAACTCTACAAAAACGTGAGCAGCAATGTCCGCATCAACGGAGATCAAAGTGTTGACACTGATGAAGATGAGAAAGAAAACACAGAGGAATAGAACCTAGAGAGGCTGCTTGAGGATGCCCTGGATCTGCAAGATTAAGACGATGCTTTAGAGGTCATAGAGCCGATGGGTAATTCTCAGAGGATGCAAAGATATGAGGTGGGTGAGGAGGATTAAAAGGAAGAAGATGATGAAGACACAAACATTGAATGGATGGCATAGAATGAAGATCTAAACAGGAAGATCAAAGGTGTGCATGGTACACCAGCTCAGAGGGCTAAGAAACTCGCTAAGATCACTGCTGTTATTAGCAGAGGCATTGGTGGTAATGTCCCTGGACAAGATTTAACATCCTCTTTGGTCCTTATCAAATTAGATGGGCTTACTATATCAGTCGCTAATTATGACCCAAGAGAAATCATGCTTCTTTCTTTGTACTAGATTCAGCTAATCAAATTTGATGTAAGGAAAACTTAATTTTTTCAAAAATTTTGCAGGATGTTACTATAATGGAGGATATAGCGAAGACCCATACCAAGATCGACTTCAGAATCAAGAACTTTCAGATTGACAATATGACTAATAGATCCTTCCCTGTCATTTTAGGCCCCAGGAAACCATACAATTTTAGAGAAAGTAATTTTTATATTCATTTATTATTGTATTGTAGACTAATTCCTGTATCCTAGTCCAGAGGAAGAAAAAGATGAGATTGACTAAACCAAAGCTCCAAGTAATGCTGATTTCTTACAATTCCACCTAGACCACACAATAACCAAAGAAGGAAAAATTTCGAGTCAGCGCATCAAGCGATTGGATTTTGCCCTTCAAGAGATCAACATTAACTTCCACTCTTATGTAGTGAATTACATAATGTACTTCGTGAACAGTCTCATAGATCTTTTACCAGATGAGTTAGTGACGGCTTTCATGAAGTCGGATACGATGTTCAATCTAGACCGCATGAATGAAATCATGTCACTGGAAAACGACTATCTACATTCCCTTATTGGAGAAGGCTCACTGCTCCCAAATGGAGATGAAGCAAAACCTTCAATCGACTTCAATCAGATGGACATAGAAAGAAGACAGCAACATCAGCGCTCAGTGCGTAGATTACTGAATGCATTGAGAGATAGGCCACCTGTCTTGAAAGCTTTGGTTTAATTCACCGGAATAGATGAAAACAATATCGACTAGGTACCTATGGATGAGGATGAAAGTCCGGGAAGCAAATCAAATAAGGGTAAAGGAGTAATCGAGGAGAACATGGACGTGATTGAGTTTTATGAGAAGTAAGACATTAAGAGAAAGGAGGAGGTCTGCCCTATACTTGACCCTGATTAGGTCAAGTTTGAGATTAGTGAAGAGTTTAATCAGTCAAAGATATTGATTCAAGAGATATCAATCAAAGCTCTTAGAGTATACCTTACGTTTAGAGTAAAATCTCTCGAGACAGCTTTGGGAACTACTGGTGTGCTACAAGACTTTATAAACTTTTTCTCAGGCTTTGCAAATATTTCAGATGCCAGCATCTATTTCACTCAAATTGATATTCGTAATTCTTATCGCACACAACAAAGTATCATTAATCTGCTTTCAAAGCATTATGTGAAGCAGGGCATTTCTTAGGTATACAAAATTCTTGGAGCAACAGACATCGTGGGTAATCCAGTTAGTCTTATTAGTAATTTGGGACGAGGAGTAGAAGAGCTTTATTCTGAACCTTTCCAAGGAGTGCTGAGTGGTAATATGACAAATGCAGCTAAGGGTCTTGGAAGAGGTGTCGTTGGGTTCACTAAAAAAACAGCGTTCGGATTGTCTAATTCAGTTTCCAAGATGACTGGTACTTGGTATGTTGGTCTTCGTGGTTTCTCTGGAAGACAAGTTTCTGAATCCAACCTTGATAACCCTTACAACATACCGAGTGGACTGGCTAATGGCGCAAAATCATTCGGCAAAGAATTAGCCTAAGGTGTTACAGGAGTATATACAGTTCCAAGAAAGACCTTCAGAGAATCTGGTGTTGGATGCGCTTAAGTTTTCAAGGGAACTAGTAAAGGTTTCTTTGGCCTTATAATGTCTCCATTAACAGGCATTTTAAAATTAGTCTATTCTGTATCTTCAGGCATTAAAAATCAAACTGGCGAGACTAAGCCTCTGACTAGATTCCGTTTCCCCCGCTACTTTAACGACACTGAGGTTATGATCGAATATGATCCAGTCCTATCTCATGCTCAAACAGCGATTCAATCAGCTAAGAATGGCCTGTATAGTTCTGAAGCAATTATCTTTGCATATGATGTCTCAGGTTTCACAATGATCAATTAAAAACGATTCAAAGATAGAATAGTGATCTGCACACTGAAAAGAGTGCTCTTTATTCAAGCTCACACCAAGATTAAGGTTAACGTGCTCCTAAAAGACATTGAAGATGTGCTGCCTGGAAACTTGGACACCATCATTATCCTCACTAAGGATGGGAAGGAACACCGCATTAACACAGTGAAACCATTCCGCAACACTTTTTTCATCAGCCATCTTAAGACTGTTATCATGAAGAAGGATGAGAAAGCCAGGCCTAAGATGATTGTGCAAAAGCCTGTGACAAATACCTAACTTGCCTAACCGGCACTCTATCCCGAAACGATGGGTCAGAATATAGCACAAAGTCAAATGATTCAAGAGTAGCCACCATTAGTATAGCATAAAAATGGATAGAATATGATTGTAAGGGAGGAAGAAAATGCAAAATCAATGATGATGACGCCTACATTCGCGTCAAATACACAAAATATCTTGCTTCCTCCTCTTCCACAGACTTATGGTCAAACTGTTCAAACAACGCCAAAATATCTCTAGCAGACACCTTTGAATTAATAGACCTTTAGTGTCATGGCAAATCATGAATCAGCTGTCGATAAGGCTCCATAAAAGAAAAAGAATTAATAGCAACGCTCACATGCGTGATTATATATTTATCTAAACTTGTAGGCTATTTATGGGGTTTTGGGGTTTTGGGG
>VFQS010003826.1_pt1 | contig 11280 bp, 12 predicted proteins | sample 3512361 | NCBI WGS metagenome assembly VFQS01 (sample SAMN10412375, study PRJNA504923) | tailings metagenome | isolation source: Relicate 1 Philex TSF3 active mining | place: Philippines | reverse complement strand
ACCCCAAGACAACAAACCATGGTTGCGCAAAATGACTGCTTGCTGATTGCCAATGCTGCTGAGCAAACGGGGTGCTTCTTCGCCGTGAATGGTAATGCCTTCAAAGTCATGGTACGCAATCATGTCGTGCAATTGCGCTGTGTAGAAATTGGTTTGTTGCAAACCATCTTTCAAACATGCCACCGAAACGCCTGCCGTGGTGTGGGTGTGCATCACGCAGTGTGCATCGGAGAGGCCCTCGTGAATGGCGGCATGAACAGTGAAGCCCGCGGGGTTGACGGGATAAGGCGAGCCATCCAAGACCTTTCCTTTCAGATCGATCTTGACCAAATTGCTGGCCGTCACTTCACTGTAGTGCAAACCAAATGGGTTGATCAAAAAGTGTTTGTCATCACCACTCACTTCTTGCGGCACACGCAAGGTGATGTGGTTGTAAATCATCTCGGTCCAGCCCAAAAAAGCAAACACCCGGTAGCAGGCAGCCAACTGCACTCGCGCCTCCCACTCTTTGGGGTGCACTTCGTGCTGCAATGACCGAACCGGCGGTAATTGGTGCGTCAACATGGTCAATACACCTGACCAGACGTGGGTAACTCAATGCCGGCATTGGGCTTGAATTTTTTAACCAAGGCCGCTGTTTGGCGCACCAAGATTTGGGTGTCTAAACCGACTGCCACAAACAAAGCACCCAAGGCCAAGTAGTGCTTGGCTTGCGCTTCGTCCGACGTCAAGATGCCAGGCGCCTTACCTGCCTTCAAAATGCGTGCAATGGCGTTTTCAATGGCGGCTTGTACTTCCGGGTGATTGGGGTCCCCCACATGGCCCAAGGAAGCCGACAAGTCGGCCGGACCAATGAACACACCATCGACACCCGGTGTGTTTGCAATGGCATCGAGATTTTTCAAAGCCTCACGTGTTTCCGCCTGAACCAATAAGCAAACTTGTTCGTTGGCTTCTTTGGTGTAATTGGGAAACATTCCCCAACGAGAGGCACGTGCGCCGCCCATGCCGCGGATACCGCCCTTGCCATCGTTCTGTGGATAACGCATGGCCTGCACCAAGTGCGCAGCTTGCTCAGGGGTGTCCACCATGGGAATCAGCAATGTTTCTGCACCCAAATCCAAATATTGCTTGCTCCATGCCGCGTCACCTACCGGTACACGCGCAATGGCATTGTTCACAGGATAGGCTGCAATGGCTTGCAGTTGCTGCTGAATGCTTTGCAAGTTGTTAGGCGCATGTTCGCCATCCACCAACAGCCAGTCAAAGCCGGCCATGGCGCACATCTCGGCGCTGTAGCTGTTGGCCATGCCTAACCACAAGCCAATTTGGGCTTGCTTTTCAGAGATGGCTTTTTTGAAACGATTTACAGGTGTTTTCATGAGGCTTCTTTCAGTTGAATTTAAATTGCAAACGGCCTAAGGGGCCGTAGTCTGCGTCGAACACATCGCCCACTTTGGCGGGAACCGGTTTGGTAAATGAGCCGGCTAAAACAATCTGGCCCGCTTTTAAATGCTCACCCCACGGTGCCAACTTATTGGCCAGCCATGCAATGCCCACTGCAGGATGGCCTTGAACGCCGGCAGCCAAGCCTGTTTCTTCGACAACACCATTCAATTTGAGAATGGCACCGCACCATGGCAGGTTGGTGGTAAGGGGATCGACTTTTTCTGCCCCCACCACAATGCCGGCATTGGCCGCGTTATCGCTGATGGTGTCAAATACCTTGCGCATCACTTTGGTGTGACGGTCAAATTGCTCGATGCGTGAGTCAATGATCTCGATGGCAGGTGTGACGTATGCCGTTGCAGCCAGCACTTGGTCGACCGTGACATGGGGGCCTTGCAAATCTTTTTTCAAAACAAAGGCCAACTCAACTTCTACGCGTGGCACGACAAAGTCTGTGTAAGCAATGTCAAGCACTTTGCTGGGCGTGCAGGTGTACAGCATGTTGTCCAGCAAGGTGCCGTAATCGGGTTCGTCAATTTGACTGGCCTGTTGCATGGCACGCGAGGTAAGGCCAATTTTGTGACCTATCACTTGTCGACCTTGTGCCAATTGCAAAGCCACCCATGCGCGACTTACACGGTAACCATCTTCAATGGTCATGCCCGGAAAACGTTTTGAAAAATGCTCAACTTGCTTGCGCGTGATTTGCGCTTGTTGCAACTCGGCCGCCAGTTCTGCAATGCGTTGGGAATCAAACATGGCGCACTTTCAAAGGGCTGCAAACAAAGGATGGATGTTGCTGTGTTTGTTGTCAAACACTTCAGGCCCCACATCAATTTGCAAAGTGATGCCAATATGCCGCCTGAGAAAGACGTCCGCAAAGTGTTTTTTAGTGACCTCAACCAACAACTCACCAGCGCGCTGTTGCGTGGCTTCGCTTCTGCCCTTGCCCATGCGCACGTTTAGATAGACGAATGCGTAATCTTCAGAGCCCCCATGGGGGTTGCTGTCAAACTGCGCAGCTTGACGGCCCGCCGTGCCGCCATCGGCCACAGCATAGTGAGGTGCTGGATACGCCAACACCCGTGTACCGCCCGTCGGAAAAACTTGTTTACCCGCTTCGTCAACCACAGTGAGCATGGCATCGGCCAAGTCACGGCACAAGACTTTCATATTGGTTTCGGCATCAAGCTGTCCGGTGTAAAGAATGACCAAATGAGGCATGAGAAACTTTCAGTGTGAATTACAAACGGCTGGCACCCGCGGCATAAACTGCCGACGGATCTTTCAACGTCTTGAGATTGAGCGAAGTTAGCAATTGGCCTGCCTCATCTTTGACTGGGCTGACGGGAAACACCACATTGATTTGTCCTGTGCCCGAACTCGGAAAGTAGGGCGTGACCACTTCAGCTTTGCCCTGGTATTGGTCCCAACCCAACAAACCTAGCAACATGGCGGTGTCGTGCATAAAGCCTTCGCCATGGCCTTTGGCGGCGTACTCGGGCAGCATGGCGCAGAAAGTTTTCCAATCGCCGCGCTGCCACATCTCAACCACGCTGTGGTCTAACTGCTCTAAGAACGGGCTCCATATCTTGTTGGCGTACTCGGGTGCCAAACCATTTTGTGCAAAACGGTGCGACAAAGAGCCGCTGGCAAAAAAGGCCACCTTGCCGTCGTAATGTTGCTCTACGGCACGGCGCATGGCCCAACCCAATTGCGCGCTTTCGGCCAAGGAATGCACCATGCAAAGCGCTGACACCGAAATCACTTTGTAGTGCCTGTCGGCGTTCATGTAGCGCATAGGCACCAGCGTGCCGTATTCCAAAGCCAAACTGGTGTGCTCGTGCGCCAAGGTGGTCACACCCGCTTCATTGCAGGCCTTGGCCAAAATGTGGCCCAGTGCAGGATTGCCGTCGTACTCGTACGGCATGTTGCTGATGAAGTGTGGCAACTCGTTGCTGGTGTAGTTGCCTTTGAAATGCACCGCATTGTTCAAGTGGTAAGCCGAGTTCACCAACCAGTGCGTGTCAAACACCACAATGGTGTCGACACCCAAGGCACGGCAGCGCCGATCAATTTCGTGATGCCCGTCAATGGCGGCTTGGCGTGTGCCTTTTTGCGGACCGTCCAACTCGCTCAAATACATGGACGGCACGTGCGTGATTTTGGCAGCGAGTGAAACTTGTCCCATGTTCAGACTCCCCAATGTGGAATGTGATGCGAGCCCATCGACACCGCCACGTTTTTAGGTTCACAAAATACTTCGTAACTCCAGGTACCGCCTTCGCGGCCGGTGCCGCTGGCCTTGGTGCCACCAAAAGGTTGACGCAAGTCGCGCACGTTTTGGCTGTTCACAAAACACATGCCAGCTTCTACAGCCGCCGCCACGCGGTGCGCGCGACCAATGTTTTCAGTCCACACATAACTGGACAAGCCGTATTGAATATCGTTGGCCAATTCAATGGCGTGCGCTTCATCGCGAAACGGAATGATGCAGGCCACTGGACCAAAGATTTCGTCTTGCGCAATCTTCATGCGGTTGTCGACATCGGCAAACACGGTGGGCCACACAAAGTTGCCGTTCTTCACCCGGTCTGGTAAATCTGCCGCATAGGAGGGTTTGTCCAAACCACCGCACAACATCGTGGCGCCTTCTTTGGGACCCAACTCAATGTAGCTTTTCACTTTGGCCAGATGCGCTTGGCTGATCATGGGGCCGACGATGGTGTTTTCATCCAAAGGATCGCCAACGGTAATGCGCTTGGCGCGCTCTGTGAACTTTTGCACGAAGTCGGCATAGATGCTTTGTTGCACCAAGATGCGACTGCCCGCCGTGCAACGCTCGCCATTGTTGCTGAAGATCATGAAGACTGCCGCATCCAATGCGCGCGGCAAATCAGCATCTTCAAAAATCACGAACGGCGATTTACCGCCCAGTTCCATGCTGAATTTTTTGAGGCCTGCACTTTGCACAATGCGATTGCCTGTGGCGGTGGAACCTGTAAATGAAATGGCGCGCACATCTGGGTGCGACACCAAGGGCTCGCCAGCATCACGGCCATAACCGTGGACCAAATTCAACACACCGGGTGGCACGCCTGCTTCCAACGCCAATTCACCCAACCGTGCGGCCGACATAGGCGACAACTCGCTCATCTTCAACACGGCGGTGTTGCCAAAAGCCAAACAAGGCGCCACTTTCCAAGTGGCCGTCATGAAGGGCACATTCCACGGACTGATCAACGCGCAAACGCCTACGGGGTGAAATAGCGTGTAGTTCAAATGGGTGGGCGTGGGATAGGTGTGGCCATCCACACGTGTGCACATTTCAGCAAAATAAGAAAAGTTGTCGGCTGCACGTGGCACCAATTGCTTACCTGTTTGCGAAATGGTTTGACCGCAATCACGTGTTTCTGTTTCTGCAATCTGAGGTACATGCTTGGTGATCAGTTCGCCCAACTTGCGCATGATCTTGGCGCGCTCTGTGGCAGGTGTACCAGCCCATTTTGGAAAAGCTGCTTTGGCCGAAGCCACAGCTTGGTTCACTTCATCGGCACCGCCCGACGAAACTTCGGCCAACACTTCTTGTGTGGCGGGATCGCGTGTTTCAAACGTTTGTGAGCTGGCAACGGCTTTGCCGTCAATCAAATGGTCGATGCGCATGATTTTGTTCCTTTATTTTTTTCTTGGCTTAACAAGGTTCACTCACCCAAGGTGTTGATCAAGTCGCCCACACCTTCAATGCTGGTCACGATCACATCGCCTACATTGCAATTGACCACCCCATCGGGTGTCCCCGTCAAAATCAAATCACCGGCTTGCAGCGTCATGAAGGCACTGAAGTACTCAATCAAAGTGGGCACATCAAAAATCATGTCGCGCGTGTGGCCACTTTGCGTCACCTTGCCGTTCACGGTGGTTTGCAAACTTAAGTTTTGAGGGCTGCCGTACTTGTCGTGAATGTCCTTGGCGTCCACCAACCAAGGCCCAATGGGCGTGCAAGTGTCGCGGTTCTTTACACGGAAATTGGGGCGGTACCAGTTTTCTAAATAATCACGAATGGCGTAATCGTTGGCCACGGTGTAGCCGCCCACATAGTCGTAGGCATTTTCTTTTTTCACATGCTTGGCGGTACGGCCAATGACCACGGCCAACTCGCACTCGTAGTGCATGTAGGTCACGCCCTGCGGCCGGCGCGTGATGGCCTTGTGACCTATCAAAGACGCTTCACCTTTGACAAACACCAAGGGCTCTTCGGGCGCTTTGAACGCCAACTCTTTGGCGTGATCGGCGTAATTCAAACCCAAAGCCAAAATGGTTCTGGCCTGCGGCACAGGCGCCAATGGTGGCAGCCACACCACTTCGTCAAACTTCAAACGTTTGCCAGCCCAAGGACTGCGCGTGAGCAACAACTCGCCATCCGATTCCACCGCTTCGTGAACAGCGCCAGCCCATGCAATGCGTGCGTGCTTCATGCGGCACCTCCCACGAAGGTGTTGACCAAGGTCTCAAATCCCTCGGCCGATATTTCCACCACATCACCCACCTTGGCGCGAGGGCGTTTGCCATCAGGCAAGCAGTCACTGCCGAGCAACAGCACATCACCCTTTTGAAAGGTCATGAACTCAGCAATGTCTGCCAGCAACGTTTGTGATTTGCGCAACGTGTCTGCGTAGTTCACACGCTGTACCTCTTTGCCATTGACCTTGACGGTGAGCACCACCGCGTCGGTGTTGACCTGCGCTATCTCACGCGATTTGGCGCCCACACCCATGAAACCATCGACACATTTGAACTTCACAGGCGGTCTGTAATAGCTTTCGTGCGGAATGGAAACATCGTTGACCAATACACACGCCACGGGCTTGGCATCTGCGCCGAATACCCAAGCCAAGTTGGCGCCAATGTCCACATCGGTCACCGCGGATGGAATTGCGATGCTGTCACCCGAAGCTGTGAACGTGTTTGCAGTTTTAATGAACAGCACGGGTGCTTTGGGCGCGCCTTTGTGTGGCGCTTCAAGCATTTGCGGTGCCCTTAAATTCCATTCTTGCTGAAAATTCAACAAGGCGCCATACACCGTACCTTGCGGCCAAAAGTGTGCGTCTGTGTTGGGGTTTTGATTCATCTTGCTCATTCCATTTCTTCTACCGCTTCGTCCATTGGCGTGGTCTCCAGCTGAATCACGGCATCTAACAATTGATACAACTGCGCTAATTTTTGTTTGCCCAGTTCGCTCTCCATCCAGGCGTAATGCGCCTCAATGGCTTCCGACAATTTGGCAACTTTGGCCAAACCCAAATGGGTGGCGCGGACCACGGTACGCCGAGCATCTTGTGGGCAGCGGCTGCGCTCAATCAGGCCATCGCGCTCCATGCGCGTTAGCACACCCGTCAAACTGGGACCGAGTAAAAACGCTTCGCGTGCCACACGCCCCGTCTCCACACCTTCAGCACCATCCTTGCTGTTGGCATGCTCACCCAGCACTCGCAGCACGCGCCACTGCTGATCTGACAGCCCATGTTCACGCAAGCTCGGACGCGTGTGCGTCATCACCGCCTCGCGAGCTTGCAGCAGCAGGCGAGGCAAATTGCGGTGAACAAATGCTTGTTTTTTCATAGCGCTTGAATTTATTTAACATGTTAAATGAATTTTCAAGCAGCGCAAAATCGGGTTAACCCGCGCCTTTGTTCAAAATAGCCTCTTGGGCTTGTCTCATGAGCCACCGCACAGGGAATAATTGCGCCATGCACACCTCATTTTTTGATGCCCACGCCATCCGATTAGTCCAAGCACCCATGGCTGGATCACAGAACCATGCCTTGGCGGCGGCCGTTTTCAAAGCGGGTGGTTTGGGCAGCATTCCCGCAGCCATGCTCAATGCGGAGCAACTGCACAAAGAGCTGACCGCATTTCAAGGGGCTATCTCAACGGCAGTCCAGTCTCGTTCGGCTTGGGGCACCGTGCTCCCTCTGAACGTCAATTTCTTTTGCCACACACCGCCAGAGGCTCAACCCCACAAAGAAGCCGCCTGGCGTCTGAAACTCCACCCGGCCTACCAATCACACGGCATTGACCCAGCGACGGTGGGCTCTGGGGCAGGCCGCGCGCCTTTCAGCGAAGAAAGCCTCGCGCTCATGGGCCAATTCAAACCTGCGGTGGTCAGCTTCCACTTTGGTTTGCCAAAGCCAGAGTGGGTGCAACAACTCAAAGCTTGGGGCATTCAAATTTGGTCCTCCGCCACCACCGTCCAAGAAGCCCAATGGCTGGAGCAACATGGCGCCGATGCCGTCATTGCGCAGGGCCTGGAAGCTGGTGGCCACCGCGGCATGTTTCTCACAGACGATCTCAGCACCCAAGTGGGCACCCTGTCTTTGTTGCCTCAAATCCTTAAAGCAGTGAAGCTGCCTGTGATTGCAGCGGGGGGCATTTCCAGTGGCGCAGCCGTGAAAGCGGCACAAAGCCTGGGTGCCTGCGCGGTCCAGGTGGGCACCGCGTTTTTGACCAGCCACGAAGCCACCACCAGCGCCTTGCACCGCCAAGCGCTGATGTCAGAGTCAGCGCGCCATACAGCATTGACAAACTTGTTCAGTGGCCGACCCGCGCGCGGCATTGTGAACAAGTTCATGCAAGACTGGGGTCCCCTCAATCCAGACGTTCCCGATTTCCCCTTAGCCACGGCGGCGGTCGCCCCCTTGCGTGCAGCCGCTGAAGCGCAGGGATCTGGCGACTATTCCCCGTTATGGTCTGGTCAAAACGCGTCCGATTGCGAGGCCTTGCCTGCTGCCGACATTGCCCACAAACTCTTGCAAGCTTGGTCCTGATGAAGTTCATCGCGCGTTTGCTCACGTCGGAGTGTTAGGCTCAACACATGGCCAAAGACAAAACCATTTTCACCTGCACCGATTGCGGTGGCACCACACCACGCTGGCTGGGCAAGTGCCCCGCGTGCGGCGCCTGGAACACCCTCATTGAAAGCACGGTCGACGCAGGCGGCAGCGCCAAAAACCGCTACACCAGCCAATTTCAAGCCTTGGCAAAAACTTCAGAGTTGACCAAACTGGGTGACATTGAAGCCACCGACGTCGACCGCAGCCCCACGGGCATCGAAGAGCTCGACCGCGCTTTGGGCGGCGGTGTGGTGGAAGGCGGCGTGGTGTTGATCGGCGGCGATCCTGGCATTGGCAAATCTACTTTGTTGTTGCAAGCCCTGGATGCCCTGCAACGCAAGGGCATGAACACGCTGTATGTCACAGGCGAAGAAAGCGGTGCCCAAGTGGCCCTGCGCTCAAGACGTCTGGGCCTCGACCATAGCCAAGTTCAGGTATTGGCCGAAATTCAACTTGAAAAAATTCTGGCCACTTTGCAAACCGAACGGCCTCACATTGCAGTCATTGACTCCATTCAAACTGTTTATTCCGACCAACTCACTTCGGCTCCAGGCTCTGTGGCACAAGTGCGGGAATGTGCTGCGCATCTCACGCGCGCAGCCAAAGCAACTGGCACGGCCATCGTCCTGGTGGGCCACGTCACCAAAGAAGGTGCGCTGGCGGGTCCCCGTGTTTTGGAACACATGGTCGACACCGTTTTGTACTTTGAAGGCGACACCCACAGCAGTTTCAGACTCATTCGGGCCATCAAAAATCGCTTTGGCGCTGTCAATGAAATTGGCGTTTTTGCCATGACCGAAAAAGGACTGAAAGGTGTTTCCAACCCTAGCGCCATCTTTTTGTCGCAACACGACGAACCAGTGGCGGGCAGTTGCGTCATGGTCACCTTGGAAGGCACTCGGCCTTTGTTGGTCGAAATTCAAGCCCTGGTCGACAGCGGTGGGCCCAGTCCGCGCAGGCTCTCGGTGGGCCTTGAAAGAGATCGCTTGGCCATGCTGTTGGCGGTCTTACACCGCCATGCAGGTGTGGCCTGCATGGACCAAGACGTGTTCGTCAATGCCGTTGGCGGTGTTCGCATCAGCGAACCTGCGGCTGACTTGGCAGTAATGTTAGCAATCACTTCATCGCTTCGTGGCAAGCCCTTGCCCAAGGGCTTTATTGCCTTTGGTGAGGTGGGCTTGGCGGGTGAAGTGCGGCCCGCACCTCGCGGCCAAGAGCGCCTCAAGGAGGCTGCCAAATTGGGCTTTACCGTGGCCGTGGTGCCCAAAGCCAATGCCCCCAAAAAGAACGACAAAAACTTTGAAGGCCTCACCATTTACCCGGTTGACCGCATCGAAGACGCCATGAACTGCGTCCGAGGACTTTAAGATCGGCGCATGAACTTCACCCAAATTCTCATCCCCATCGGCATTGTCGCTTTCATCGCTGGGGCTTGGCACCAATACCAGTGGGCTGGCGTTGCCATTGCCAGCGGCGCAGTTGTGATGTGGATCTTGCTTCACTTCACGCGCATGGTGACCGTGCTCAGCCGTGCGGGCAATCGCCCTATCGGTCATGTCGCCAGCGCCGTCATGCTCAATGCCAAGCTCAAAAAAGGCGTCAACTTGATGCACGTCATCGCCATGACCAAGTCTTTGGGCGAGCGCCTGTCTGCTGAAAATGAGCAACCCGAAATTTTCAAATGGACGGACACTGGCGATTCTTTTGTCACTTGCACCTTCCAAAGCGGAAAACTGAAGGCGTGGGAATTGACCCGGCCATCGGCCAGCGACACCGAAGAATCACCGCAGACAAACTGAATCTCTCAGAATATCGCCACCGAACCCTCGTAAAATGACAGTTTTGCGATTCAGGCAACAAAGGACAAAACAATGAGCACCGCAACCCCCTCAATGGAAGACCGTGACGGCAAAATCTGGATGGACGGCAAGATGGTCGAGTGGCGCGACGCCAAGATCCACGTTCTGACCCATACGCTGCACTATGGCTGCGGAGCCTTCGAAGGCGTTCGCGCCTACAAAACGGTCAATGGCACAGCCATTTTCCGCTTGCAAGAGCACACCGACCGACTCTTCAACAGCGCCAAAATTTTGCGCATGAAGTTGCCCTTCACCAAAGAAGAAGTCAACGAAGCCCAAAAAGCGGTGGTCCGTGAAAACAATTTGGAAAGCGGCTACATCCGTCCATTGACATGGATTGGTTCGCAAAAGTTGGGCGTCAGCCCCAAAGGCAACACCATTCACCTGATGGTGGCTGCATGGACTTGGGGCGCTTACTTGGGCGAAGAAGGCATGAAGCGCGGCATTCGCGTTAAAACTTCCAGCTTCACACGCCACCACGTCAACATCACCATGACGCAGGCCAAAGCGGTCAGCAACTACACCAACTCCATCTTGGCCAACATGGAAGCCACCGATGAGGGTTACGACGAAGCTTTGTTGCTCGACACTTCAGGCTTCGTGTCCGAAGGCGCGGGTGAGAATTTGTTCGTGATCAAAGACGGTGTGATCTACACGCCCGACTTGTCAGCCGGTGCTTTGAACGGCATCACACGCAACACCGTATTCCACATCGCCAAAGATTTGGGCCTTGAGATTGTGCAAAAGCGCATCACACGTGACGAAGTCTATATTTGCGACGAAGCGTTCTTCACTGGCACTGCCGCTGAAGTGACGCCCATCCGCGAACTCGACCGCATTGAAATTGGTGCTGGCAGCCGCGGCCCCATCACCGAGAAAATTCAAACGGCGTTCTTTGACATCGTGAACGGCAAGAACCCCAAATACGCGCACTGGTTGACACGCGTTTAAGGAGCGAACTGAGCATGAGCCAAGCTGTTGAACTTCTGGCCAAAGACCTGAACCCACAAGGTGGTGTCTTTTGTCCCAGCCCCAAAGCTGACATGAAAATTTGGAACACCCACCCCAAGGTTTACTTAGAC
>VFQS010003825.1_pt1 | contig 11282 bp, 8 predicted proteins | sample 3512361 | NCBI WGS metagenome assembly VFQS01 (sample SAMN10412375, study PRJNA504923) | tailings metagenome | isolation source: Relicate 1 Philex TSF3 active mining | place: Philippines | reverse complement strand
CGCAGTCCGGGCAGGAGCTCGTCATCCTTCAGCAGGGTTGCTGGCTCCAACCGCTTGGGTGCCTCAGCTGTTGGTGCGTCGGCCACGGCCCGCCAGATTTCTACAGCCTGCTGCTCGGGAAACAGCAACCAGCCCAGCCGGGCGCCGTTGGCCAGGTAAGTGGTCATCTTGCGGCGAAGGACCGTCTCCCCCCGCGGTCCCTCGTCGCTGGGGCTGACCAGCTCGATCACCAGATCGGGGCAGAGCGGCGGAAAGCCGCGGCGCTGCTCGCAGCTGAGGTGGGTGCCAGCGCTCCAGTCGCACGACGGCCGCATCGGGGCTGAGCACTGAGCCGTCGGCCAGGCGGAAGCCTGTGGAGCTGTCGAACACCTCCCAGCCCCTCTCCTGATCCGCCCACCGAGCCGCGCCGCGCCGCCCGGTTGGTGCTGGCGACCCCGAAGCCGCTCAACGGCAACTGCTGCACGCTGCTGGCACCGCTGGCGGAACTGCTGGAGAAGTATCACCCCCTGGCGGCTACCCGTTGCCTGCGGGCGATGGTCGATTTCAGCCTGAAGGTGGGGCGCAGCACGCGCTACTCCCACGCCGCCCGCCATCTGCACACCTGCCACGTCCTGTCCCGCAGGATCGAGAGCTGGGGTGATCTCAGCGAGCACCGCACCTATGCGGCTCAGCTGCGGCAAGATCACGGCCGCAAATATGGCTTCTGGAGTCTGATGCCCAATGAGGCTGTGCTGGAATCGGAGCCGGCAAGCAGCGATGGCTCGGCGCAGCCCGGCCTGTGGTGATTAGCCCGTGTTGCTGTTGATCAGCTGCGTCACCAGGTCGCGCACGAAGTTGCGGAATAGAGCGTTGTCTTTGAACTGCTTGTAGAACTCCGTCTGATCGAGAAACAGCGGATCCACCACGCGATTGAGGGCTGCATCGAGTTCGATCGCGGCGGTGTTGGGCGTGTTTGCGCGGGCGTTGCGGTAGCGCTGATCCTTTGCAACCTGTGGGGCGATCTCCTCGCGAATCAGGCGACGGATGCGGTCTTCGTCGCTGAAGCTGGTGCCGTATTGCTCATTGAAGCTGGTGAGGATCACCGAGAGCGGATCCAGCTCCGGTTGGGGCTTGAAGCCACCGCCTGAAACGGGTGCTGGGTCCAGCGTCGCGTCATCATCCGGGAGCGCGATGCGCTGCTGGTTCTGCTTGTCGATGCGGTAGCTGTCCAGATCAATCAGCTCCAGCATGCCCTTGGTGAGGTCGTCTTCCTCGGGGGCCGGTAGAGCCCGCACCAGCAGGGTGAGGAAGATCGAGAGTTTTTCCCACTCAGGCTGGGGGTAGCTGAGGATTGTGGCCAGGAAGTCGTAGCTGCGCACGAAGGCCTTGGCCTTGCTCTTGAAGGCCACCTGATCATCTTCGCTGAGCTGCTCGCAGTAGTTCTGCCGGCACTGATTGAGGATCGGCTGCAGTGCGTCACGATCGCTGCTGCTGAGGAACAAGGCCACAAACTCCTCCACCTGCATCCAGCTGTACACTCGCAGCTTGTCGAGATCCTCCCGCAGGTCATGGAGCTTGTTGGGATCGGTGGCCTCGCTCAGCAGGGTGGTCTTGTAGTAATCGGCGAAGGCAGCCTGCACGGCGTCGGCATTGTCCTGGAAATCCAGGACAAACACGCGCTTCTTGCCGGTGGCGGCCCGGTTCAGGCGTGAGAGGGTCTGAACCGCCTGAATGCCGCCAAGCGGTTTATCCACATACATCGCCTGCAGCAGTGGTTCGTCGTAGCCGGTCTGAAACTTGTCGGCGCAGATCAGGAAGCGGTAGGGATCCTCGTGGATGCGGCTGGTGATCTCGCTGCTTGGGAAACCATTGAGGGAGGCCTCACTCACGGGGCCGGCGCCGAAATCGTGGTCGCCGGAGAAGGCCACGATCGGCAGGAAGGGGCTGCGCCGTTCCTCCAGATAGCTGCGAACGGCACCGAAAACCTGCACGGCCCGTTCGATGCCGCCCGTTACCACCATGGCGCGGGCTTCGCCTCTCATCTCCCGTAGCGGCAGCACGTCGTCGAGAAAGTGATCCACCATGATCTCGGCCTTGCTGCGAATGGCGGTGTCGTGGCTTTCCACATAGCGGCGCAGCTTGGCGCGGGCGCGTTTGCTGTCGAATCGTGGATCGGCCTCGATCGTTTTCGCCAGCCGGTAGTAGCTGCTGACGGGCATGTAGTACTGCAAGACATCGAGGATGAACTTCTCCTCGATGGCCTGCTTCATCGTGTACTCATGAAACGGCCGTCGGCCGATCTTGCCTTCGCCGTCGGGCGGCAGGGGTGTGCCGAAGAGTTCGAGGGTCTTCGGCTTGGGTGTGGCGGTGAAGGCGAAATAGCTGGCATTGGCGAGCAGCTTGCGGCTGCGTATACGCTCCTCGATCACCGCATTCACAACGTCTTCCATATCAGCGTCATCGGCCAGGAGCTGGGCATCGTCAGCCAGCGACAGGTTGAGGGCGGCGGAGGCCTTGCTGCCCTGGCTGGAGTGGGCTTCGTCGATGATCACCGCATAGCGGCGGCCGGCTGGGGCGTTGTCGAGCTGGCGGCTGAGTTCGGGGAAGGTCTGCAACGTGCAGATGATGATCTTCTTGCCGGCTTCGAGGAATTGCCGGAGTTGCTGGGTTTTGGAGGCTCCCCGGCCGGTGACAGCGCCGACGGTGGCGCCCACCTGCATGAAGGCGAGGATGTTGGCCCGCAACTGCTCATCGAGGTTGCGCCGATCGGTGACCACGATCACCGTGTCAAACACCCGTTCACCGTTGTGGGTCACATCGCCCACCTGGTGCGTGAGCCAGGCGATCGAGTTGCTCTTGCCACTCCCCGCTGAATGCTGCGCCAGATAGCAGTGGCCGGCGCCATGGGCTTGCACGTGTGCGAGGAGCGAGCGCACCACATCGAGCTGGTGGTAGCGGGGGAAGATCTGCTTGTAGGTTTTGCGGCCCGTGCGCGGGTGTTTCTTCTCCACCACCTGGGCGTAGTTCTCAAGGATGTCGGTGAGGCTCCTCGGGGTGAGGATCTGCTCCCAGAGGTAGGCCGTGGCCAGGCCGACGGGATTGGCAGGGTTGCCGGAGCCTCCGTTGCTGGTGCCCTTGTTGAACGGCAGAAACTCCGAGTCTTTCCCCTTGAGATGGGTGCAGAAGTGCACCTCCTGCTCATCCACGGCGAAGTGCACCAGGCACCGGGCGAAGGCGAACAGGGGTTCGCGGGGATCGCGATCGGCCTTGTATTGCGCGATGGCGTGCTTGAAGGATTGGCAGGTGAGGTTGTTCTTGAGCTCGAAGGTGGCCACCGGCAGCCCATTCACGAACAGGGCCAGATCGAGGGCGCGACGGGTCTGGTCGGCGCTGTAGGCCAGCTGGCGGGTGAGGCTGAAGCGGTTAAGGCCGAACAGCTCTTCGGCACGGGTGTTGCCAGGGGAGGGGGTGCCGTAGAAGAGTTGGATTTCGTGGGGCCCGTGGCGGATGCCCTTGCGCAGCACCTCCACCACGCCGCGTTGGCCGATCTGCTTCTCCAGCCGCGCCAGAAACGCCCGCCGTGTGGGGCCATCCACAGCGATCTGCACCGCTTCGGCTACTGCGGGCTGGGTGGCTTCGAGAAAGCCCTGCAGCTGCACCAGATCGAGGCAGAAGCTGCGGTCGTAGTGGCGCGGATCTCCAAGAAGCCAGCCGGTGCCGCCACTCACGGGCACAGCCGTGGGGGTGGCGACATGGGGCGGCTCCAGCAGGTGGGTGCGCCCGGTCATGGCGCGGGTGATCAGCGCTTCCAGGCCCTGCTCGCTGGTGTCGGTGGGCATGGGGCCAGGGGGAATGGGAGGGCCTGGGGCCAGTCTGGGGCACGCCCTGACCTCGTGGGCGCTGGTCAGGCAGCCACACCGATCAAATACCCGTCAAGCAGAGGCGGGAGCGAAGAAGCCTTGTGGCGACTGGCGTCTTGAGTTCCTGTCCCTTCGCGACCGGGACTCCCCATCAAGTACCCGTCAAGTAAGAGGTTCCACCCATTTCTGTTGGGCCAAAACCTGGCTGGCCAGCTCGATCTGGCGAGGTGAGAACTGCCGCTTGCGGGGATTCCATTCGTAGGTCTGCTGCACCAGGTGATCGAGGCAGCTGGGCTGCTCGCGGGTATGCAGCCAGTGGACTGTGGCCAGCAGTTCCAAACCGAAGGGGCTTTCGAAGCCAGAGACGAGGACACACACTCGCTGGAAGCGGGCTTCAGTGTCTGGATGGTCTGAGAGAAACTCGATGGCTCGATGCTGGGTTCCATTCACGATCTCCAAGGGCTTGGATGGATCATCACCGCCATCTCCGTAGCCCTCGATGAAGTGACCTTCAATCGCTTTCAGCACATGACGGAGGTTTTCGGAATAGGGCCCATAAGGCGCTTTCGTGTAGCGAAGCTTGAGTGGCTCACCTGCTTCCTGCAGGAAGTACATCAGCTTATGGACCTCCAGAAGTGATACGAATGGATCCATCAACCCGCCAAGATAGCGGTGCATTAGCCCAATCAGTGCGGCACGCCCTGGGGACATTGAGGGCTGAGTACTAGCTGCGTATCTTGACCGTGCAGATGTTGGTGCATCTGGGGAGAAGAGCAGAATCTGAACGTCATCAAGTTGCGCCAGAGTCTCCTCGATTTTTGATTTAACGAGCGGCCAGGAGAGGCCTCCTAGACCACATCCAAGAGGCGGCAAAGCGACACTCTTTATGTTAAGCTCGGCAATTACTCGTGCTAATTCAACAAGGCCTGATTCAATATCTTCGATGCGACTTTTGCCCCGCCAGTGGCGCTTCGTGGGAAAGTTGATGATGAAGCGAGGGCCCTCAAGCAGCCCTGTGCTGGTCACAAACATGCGGCCAGGCTGCACTTCTTGGCTCTTGCAAGCCTTGGCGTATTGCTTGTAATTCTCTGGAAAAGCAGTTTTGAACTGCAGCGCGATGCCGCGGCCCATCACGCCAACGCAATTGACCGTGTTGACAAGCGCTTCCGCGGGTGCCTGAAGGATGTCGCCGCTGGCGGGCTGGATCATGGTGCGTGCCTCCCGCTCAGTAGTACCAGTCCAGTTTAATTTCTACGGGTGGGCGGTGTCCAGTGGTGGTGAGGTATTGCTGAACCTGTGCTTGCACTTGAGCACTCTGCACACCGATCCGGCTGACCAATGGCCATGGAACCTGGTCTTCCACCAGAAACTCGGATTGCTTGGCTTCTTTTACTGAAGCCTGGCTCCACTGGCGAGCCTGAATAGCCGTCCAATTCAATTCTCGAAGCTTGCCAAAAGTACTGAAATCGTCGAAGTAGCGCGAGCCAGCATTCCCGTTGGTGATCGCCCAGCGCTTACTTGATATGTCTGCCCATTCAACGACTGCCCGGAGATCAAGCTCAAGATGAACAATCGGTTGCTGGCCGCTTCTGTACGCCAGCCCCGGGTCGTTGCCCTTATGAATGAGGTAGAGCATGACTGAGCGGGGGCAGTAATAGAAAGGAACGCATTCGCCGACCAAAAGCCCCGGATGGCTTGCGAGGCTGAGCTCCGTAAGACGCCGCTGTTTGATGGCGCTCATGCCGATCGTCGTGCCACTCGCTGAACGGCGATTCATGATGGCATCTGAAAACAGGAATCCATCTCGGATCACCGAAGGCAGCCGGTCGAAATGGAGGATGTGATAGATCTTTGGGTTGGAGGGCTGCTGCATCCGGCTATGAGCTATGCAAGGTCCTGGGGCACTTCGTCTTCGGCGTCAAGATCGGGGTCTTCTTCCGTCGCGTCCTGAACATCGTCAGATTCGATCTCCTCCGGCAACCCCGCTGCCACCTCCCGCACATCCAGCTTGCCCGTCACCACATCGGCAATCAGGCGGGTGCGGTATTCGCGGAGGAGGGTGATCTCGCGTTCTGTATCAGTGATGGCACCGCTGAGATGCTGGGTTTCACCGTCAATAAAAGAAAGAATCTTTTGCTGTTCTTGGATCTCAGGCAGCAGTAATGGGAACGCCTTTAATGTGGTGCTGTTGGTTGAAGCCAGATTGGTCGTTTGTTTCGCGGTTATTTGAAAATAGCCCCGCCCATGTGCCGAGCCCATAAGGGCCACCAAAAAGCCGGGGATCAGGCCACTACTGCATCGGACAGCGAACACATGGTTCTGATGTAGGCATCTAGAAAGCTCCCCGCTCCACAGGCACCCCCGCCCCAACTTGTCGATATCGCCACCTTCAGTCATCAAAACGTCGCCATGTATCAGAGTCGAACGCTTGGCCTCCGCTTCAGGCACAGCGACATATTTTACGTTTCGCAGATCAAGACGATCGGACTGAACATTAGCCACGCGAAGATATGGATATAGCGAGATTTGGGTCGACCCGTAATCCTTGCCTAGCGTGATTCCGGTTTGCACAGCGGCAAGGTCTTTAAGTCTTCGCACCTCCCAGTGCTCTGGAATCTCCCCCAGCCAGGGAATCCCCGAATCCTTGAGCGGAACGGAGGGATCCAGCCCTCGCGTCACGGCGCGATGAATGATGGCTTGCTTCTGCTCCTGCAGCAGGGCGATGATGCGGCGCTTGGCCCCGATGGCGCGATCCAGGCGGTTGGTGGCCCAGGCGAGGAAGCGGGCGATGGCGGCTTGTTCGCTGGCCGGTGGTAATGGGCTGCCGATCTGTTTGAACTGATCCCAATACAGCCGGTTGCGATCTTTGACGATTCCCCTTGATGCGGCATCGATCTCCGCCAGATAGCCGTCGGTTTTGAAAAGTCTGGAGAAATACCCTGAGTCGATCCCAGGAAGTGCTCTGCACACCACATAGGCGGGGCTCACCAGGCCGCTCACGGGTGCGATGCCTGCGGCTCCCTGCCACATCCGCATCATGTTGTAGACAAGGTCTCCCTGCCCTGCTCGCTTATATTTTGAGCGGTCAGTCATCACCTGCTTGCGCTTGGATCTGGAGAAGTCGCGCACCCGCACACCCGTTCGCAGTGAGACCTCCAGGATCGGCAGCTCGGTATCGCCCGCATCATTCCGCTGCTGGAACAAACCACCATTGCGCCTGATCTCCCAATGTGCCGGCACCTTTCCCAGCCACGGCAGCCCCGAGTCTTTGTATTCCGGATAGGGCTTCAGGTTCTCGATCATTCACCGCTCCCCTCAGGCCCAACCTGCCACCCCCTGGCCATGGCGAAGTCCCGAAGGTGTTTGCTGATCGTTTTGCGTTGTCCGTTGGTCTTACCCTCGAAGTTCACGGATACATGTTCTGGATCGGGCACGCCATCGGGGATCACATCCAGATTTTCACTCTCACATTCCTGGACAGTCACAGCCAAGACGCCGACCGACTGCAGCCCCCGCTCATTGGTGTAACGACTCCAGGCAGCCTGGGCCGAGATCTGATCGCCATCGTCAAATGACAACCGATCTTTGTCTTTCGGTGTAGGCCGAAACGCTTGGGTGCTGGCCTGGTCGCCCTTTAGAAACGAAGGATGAATCTGGCGCAGGAGCGGAGTTTGCGAGTTCATGCATTCTCTCCCTCAGATGCTGTCGAGTTATTTGTGTCCCTTTCCGCCAAAAGATGCTGCAGCTTGCCCCCTAGCGCCTTCAGCCCAGAGGTGTCACGAAAGGAGACCTGCTGTTCGTCCACAACGCCGGAATCCAAATCCAAGGCATGCCACTCCACCATGCCGCTGCGGGGATCGAACTCAATCGAAAGATCCAGCCTCCCGATTCGCCACTCCGCTTCCACCCCACCCTCGGCCGTGGGATACAGACGGGGTGGCTCGCCATCATCGTGTTGGTGTTCTTCAAGCCACTGTCCCACCAAGCTCAGCAGCTGGCTGCCCGGTGGCAGCCCTTCGCCGTCTAACCAGCCTGCCGATAACTGCCGCAGCTGCTCCAGCTGAACCAGAGGATCCAGCGCATCCAGCGGCTCGACAGTTTCCGCTTCCTCGATCCGCAGCACCTGCTGGTTCACATCAAGGCAGGCGACTCCTTTCACTAGAACCCAACGTTTGCCAAACTCACTGACTGTTACAGGGCCTAGATCTTGAATTTGCTGATCATTGATCGTGGCAGAGATTACCCGGCCATCTCCCAAGTCCAATGAGAGCAATCGTTCCCTAAGTATTAGCCCACCGACCTTTGCCAATAGCCGCACTTCTTCCGTGAGTGGCTGGGCGCCTGGACGGCTGAGCAGCAGCCGACGGCGCAGTTCTCTGGTGAACTGAACCTCGTAGGCATCACCCTGCGTGAAGCGTATGCATTCCTCAGGTTGCAACCCCCGGCCGAATTTCTCCATATAAGCCCAGACCGCATCTGGCAGCTGGGGCGGAGGGCCCTGCCGTTGCTCCTGGACATGGGAAAGCGCATCCAAGAAGCGGGCGCAAGCACGCCTGGCCTGCTCCATGCGGGGATCACAGCCCAACAGCAGAGCATCGTCCTGGATCAGCCCGATCTCAGCAACAAAACTACCCTCGCGTGCACTGAGATGGAGTTCCAGCTGATCGCTGAACCCACGCGGCAGCCGTTGGCGGCTCGGATGCGCCTGTCTGTAGTCATCCTTTGCGATTTCCAGAATGATTCCCTGAAGTGCCTCCAGGTCTCGCAGCAGGGAAAGCGGCAGGGTGTGGTCGCGGAATCGTTCGCCCTCGAAGTGGGGCTCCAGCAGAATCTCCTTGGTCATCTCATCCCTCCACCCTTCAGTTCTGGGCGGGCCGCCGGACCGAGGTGTCGGGAGACCTCAATCAGCTCCATGCATCGCTCAGCGTTCCGCATGGACGCTTCTGCCCTCCTTGTTAAACGCAGCGTTGTGTATGGCATGGCCTCACCCCACCCCCACCAGCAACCCATCAAGCAGGCCTTCGGCCTCCGCTTCGATGGCCCGGATGTCGGCGGCGATCTCGGCGAGCGTGCGCAGGGGCTTGGGTTTGTAGAAGTGGCGCGTGAAGCTCACCTCGTAGCCCACCTTGGTGGCTTCGGGGTTGATCCAGGCATCGGGCGTGTAGGGCAGCACCTCCCGGCGGATGAAGGCCTCGATGCCGCCCTCCTCCAGCAATGGGATCTGCTCGCTGTCGCGCAGGTCGGTGTCCGGTTCGTACTCCACCACGCAGGCCTTGCCGTTCAGCTCCAGCTCGAACAGCCCATGCAGCGGGTCGGCTACCACCTTGCCGCCCTTGTGCACCTTGGCGATCACCGGCGGCGCGCTTTCCTCCCGCCAGCTCACCTGCCTGAGCAGCAGCTTCAGGTCGGCGGCGCCGAGCTTGAGGCCCTGCAGCTTGAGGGCGCTCTGCACTTCGCTGCGGAACTCGTTGTGGTCGTCGAACAGCTCCTCGCCGAACAGCTCCCGCAACGCTTCGGCGGCTGCCGCCAGCTGGGCATCGCGCTGCCAGCTGCTGGGATCCAGCAGCTTCTTGCGCCGCTTTTCGGGGATGCCAGGTTTGGCGTCGGTCTCCTCATCGCTGTCTTCCACATCCAGGTCGTCGCCTGAGCTCCACTCCCGCAGCCGCTGCTCCAGCTCCGGTTTGACGCTGGCGAAGCGCGTGAGCAGGCCATCGCCGTAGTCGCCCCAAAGCTCCTCGCGGATCTCGCGATCGCCGGAGGCCGTACGCAGCGCCTCGATCGCCGCCGGCGTGATCTGGCTGTGTAGCCGCAGTGGCCGCTCCACGCTCACCTTCCAGTAGCCGAAAGCCTCATTGGCAAACATCTTCGCGTGTTCGCTCTCCTCCATGGCGTCGTAGGCCGCCATCACCCGCTCGATATCGGCCGGGCTCAATTCACAGTTCTTCTTACCCAGGTTCTTGCGCAACGGCTCAAACCAACCGCTGGCATCAATCAGCTGCACCTTGCCCTGGCGTTCAGGCGCTTTGCGGTTGCTCAGCAGCCACACATAGGTGGCAATCCCCGTGTTGTAAAAGAGATTCAGAGGCAGGGCCACGATCGCCTCAACCCAGTCGTTTTCAAACAGCCAGCGGCGGATGTTGCTCTCGCCGGAGCCGGCATCGCCCGTGAACAGCGACGAGCCGTTATGCACTTGGGCGATGCGACTGCCCAGGGGCGAGTCGTGGTTCATCTTGCTGGCCATGTTGGCCAGAAACAGCATCTGGCCATCCTTGGAGCGCGTCACCAGCGACAACACCTCACCCTGATGATTCACCTGGAAGCGTGGATCTTTCATCTCCTTCTTGCCGCCCATCGCCTCCAGATCCTTCTTCCAGTTCTTGCCGTAGGGCGGATTGGAGATCATGAAATCAAACACCCGCGCCGGGAAGGCGTCGTGCGAGAGGGTTGACCATTCCGCGCCGCCCATGATGTTGTCGGCGTTCTCGCCCTCGCCCTTGAGCAGCATGTCGGCCTTGCAGACCGCATAGGTTTCGGGGTTGATCTCCTGGCCGTAGAGGTGGGTCACCACCTGTTGCCCGTGGGCTTCTGCCAGTTCCCGCAGCGTTTCATCGCCCACGGTGAGCATGCCGCCGGTGCCGCAGGCCGCGTCGTAGAGCAGATAGCTGCCGCTCTTCACCTGCGCGGCGATCGGCCGGAACATCAGGGTGGTCATCAACCGCACCGCATCGCGCGGCGTCCAGTGTTCGCCCGCCTCCTCGTTGTTCTCCTCGTTGAAGCGGCGCACCAGCTCCTCGAACACCGTGCCCATGGCGTGGTTGTCGAGCGCGGCCGGGCTCAGATCCACCTGGGGATCAAGGAACTTGCTGATCAGCGTGCCGAGCGAATCGGAGCGCGAGAGGGTGGGGATGTGGTTGCGGAACTTGAAGTTCTCAAGAATGTCCTGCACATTCTCCGAAAAGCCCTCTGTATAGGCCTCAAAATCAGCGCGCAGTTGCTGTTCGCTGCCGCGGCTTGTGAGATCGCGCAGGGTGAACGGCGAGATGTTGTAAAAGGCCTGGCCCGCCGCCGCCCGCAGCGCCGCATCCTGCTCCTTGATCTCGGCCGCATCGAGCTTCTGCTTGGCCTCCAGCACCTTCGCCTTGGTGGGCTCCAGCACCGCATCCAGCCGCCGCAGCACGCACATCGGCAGGATCACATCCGGATACTTGCCCCGCTTGAACAGATCCCGCAGCACGTCATCGGCGATGCCCCACAGGAAGCTCACGATCCGGTTGTGGGTGGCCTGGTCCATGGGGTGGTGAGGTGGGGCGGCTCTCACGGATCAGCGGCCACCGTAGGCAGGGGCCCTTGCGGGTGCCTCACAATCCATTGACCCCTGCCCGGGCAAATTCCACCCGATCCGCGATGGCCAGCCGCCCCACGCTCAATGCCCGCTCGTTGGAG
>VFQS010003824.1_pt1 | contig 11283 bp, 10 predicted proteins | sample 3512361 | NCBI WGS metagenome assembly VFQS01 (sample SAMN10412375, study PRJNA504923) | tailings metagenome | isolation source: Relicate 1 Philex TSF3 active mining | place: Philippines | reverse complement strand
TAAACCTTAGAATAACTCAATAATATTATTTTTCTGTATTTCATATCAATATCTTCACCATCTCCATCTGTATCAAGAGTGTAATAATTACTGAAATCACTATCGCTAACTTTTTTAAGAGTTCTATTATTATCATCTCCAGATGCCAATAGACAATTATATTCTTCTATATTTTGATACTCATTCATATCACTTATTATATGAGGTTCTATTATAACATTTTCAGTTTTTACTTTTGATATTAACTTAAAACCTCTTATCATACATTCAGCTTTAACTGATTGTTTTATATATTTAATCTTATATAAATTCTTTTTCATTTTATCATTCTCATTTTTAATATCTCTGATTATATTACACATACTCAAATAATCATTATCTTTGAAAGACAATTTATTCTTATCTATTAATTCCATCAATCTACTCACCATCTGATTAATGTTATTATTATGAATCTTCAATTTTAATTTAACAAAAACTCATTTTTTTATTTAAGGATTTAACTCAAATATATTAATGAGTTTAAATTTAGAATAACTAGAAGAAGTCTTCTAAGTCGTATCCTGCTTCTATCCATTTACAAACTCTGCGAGGATGATAAACTTCTTTTATTAATTCTTCTTCAAAATTCTGAAAATTACTTTTCATTCTTCTGAAGTCCATTCGATACATATTAGTATAGAATGAATTCAACCAATTATGATAAATATAATCATTTTCATCTGTTTCAACTATAATCAAAGCTAACTTTAAGTATTCATTAAATGAACTTATTTTACAAATATTATTCTTATCATCATTGAAGTTATTAAATATATATTCTTTGATGTATGTATTGGTATTCATTGAAAGATAATACCAACTGATTTTATCTTTATTCTTTCTGAATATTTCAATTATTTTTGGATTTGGATTTGTTATTAGATAATCAAAGTCAATCTTATCTAAATTCTTTTCAATTAAATCAAAGACCTTATCATTAGAATTTATTGATAAGAACTGATAATCAATCTTATTTATATTCTCTGGTCTCAATAAAATTTCGACTGCCTTATCACTACTATTCTTACTTAAAATAATCCATGAAATATTCTTATCAAGATTCTTATCAATTATCTCTGAAATTATCTTTGGATTATCATTATAACAAATATTAGACCAATCAATCTTATCCTGATTTTCATTAAGAAGTTTGAAGGCACAATTATTCATACTAAGATTACTCCAATTGATTTTATCAGAATTTTCTCTTAATATCTCAATGGCATTTGGATTACTACTTAAGAAATTCCAATTAATCTTATCAGGATTCTTCTTTAAGTATTCAATTACCAATGGATTTGGATTTAAGGAAATGCCATCCTTACTAATCTTCTCAGGATACTTATCAATAAGAATAGTAATGGCAAATGGACACTTACTCAAATTGAAATTATCCAAATGAAAAAGCTCATCTTCAGTAATATCATCATTGAATTTATAAATTGGATAATTTATCATTATGATTATGATTCTTATTATTATAATTATGATAATCAATAATCATTTTTTATTTTCATCAATATAATAAATAATATTAAGAATAAATGGAATAAAGGCAGCTAATAGACACCATATAGAACCAACACCTTTAGAATCATAATATTTCAAATATGATATAATGAATGTTAATGTTAATAAGAAAGCATTAAGATAATTATATTTCTTTAATCCATTGATACATAAGATTGCTAACATGAAAACAAAGAAAAAATAAAATTTCTTCTCTTTTCCAAAATGAATAAGCCATTGTAATTCCTTTTTATTTTCAATGCCTATCGTGCACCTGAATAATAATTGATAGTTAATATAGAAATAAAAAATATTCACACAAAGATATATAAATACTAATTGATGTATATAAAGAGATAGCTGATTGAAACCATTAAAATAAATTATTGCTAAGTATAATAAATATGGCTGAAAATGATTTAAGGAAATTCCAATTTTGGTAATTGTTTTATTTATAGAATTACATTTATTATTATTCCATAATAAATATTCAATCAGTTGCATCTGAATAATAAATACATATAAAATACCTTCTATCTTATAACCTCTTCTAAATAAAATAAGAGAATTTACTAAGCCAAAAATATAACTTCCTAAAGAAACAGTTGAATTAAAACACATTTTCCTTAAATATAAAAAATGATTATTATTCATAATCATCAAAAATCATCAATGATAATTACTTTAGTTGCAGTTATATTACTAATCATGTATATTCAACAATTATTTATAAATAACTATCGTTATAACTATTATTATAACTACAGTTGTTTTAATTTTGATGAAATAACTGATTATGATTACTATCAATATTACTATAATAGCATTAATCTTGATTTGAATAGATATTTGTATTGTTTATAAAGAAAAGCAATAAAAAACTGATTATTTCTTTTCAATGTTCTTATCGCCATACAGTCAAAATGTATATCGCAAGCAACGGTGATATCTATGACGATGAAGAAGTTATCTTTAATGATACTTCTGAAGAGTTGATTATTCCTGAAGATGATGAAACTCTCTTCATTGATATTGATGAGCTCATTCTCAGGTGGGAGAGGAATTTGAGGATTTAAAGGAAAGAAAGGAAAGAAAAAGAATAGAAGTAAGGATTATTGTCCTTATTTTTGTTCTTTAAGTCTTTTTTGTAAGTCTTTATATAGATTTGTATTAATTATAGCGATAAAAGAGAAAAACTGATTCTTTCATTTGAAAGTTCATATCGCCATACGGTCAAAATGTATATCGCAAGCAACGGTGATATCTATGACGATGAAGAAGTTATTTTCAATAGCCCTCGTCTCATCAATGATATTGATGAAAATGATGAAGTTGAGTTTATGGAAGTTGATGAGCTCATTCTCAGGTGGGAGAGGTGTTTGAGGATATAAAGGCTTGTTGTTGGATGTTTAAGGTAAGTATATTAAAGAAGAAGAGAAAAACAGAAGTAAGGATTATGTCCTTATTTTTGTTTTTTAGTATAAGAAAGAAAGAATTATAGTAATTTATATAAAGAGAATTGGCGAATAATGGAGTTGTGTTATTTAGATACACCTAATTATAGTTTTATTAAAGAAGAATTAAATCCAATTCTTGATTTTGGCAGTAATGATAATAGTAATGACAATGATAATTATAATACAAGTAATTTAAATCCAATAGTTATTATAAATACTTATAATCATTTAAAAGAACTATTGAATAAACATAAGGATAGTTTTGAAAGACTTGAGGAACAAAAAATTAAATTTCAAAGTTATCAGAATAAATTAATAGTAAATCATGCAGAAATAGTTAATATATGTTCAGTTAATGAAAGTTATGAGGAGAGTAAAGAAGACCTTGAAATAAGAAAAGCGACTGAAGAATTTATTGAATATGAGGCAAAAATGAAAGAAATTTATAATAATTGGCTCAAGAATTATTATAATCCAACTATTTTAAAAATAAATGATGATATTGATGATTTAGAATTAAGAATTTGTAATTTCAGAAAATTATTCATTATGACAATTAATGAAATAACTAATACCACTGAAATTAATAATAAGAAATTATGTCCCATCTGTTTCACTAATGAAGTTGATATGTGTGCTTATCCGTGTGGTCATACTTGTTGTAATAATTGTGTAATATCACATAGAACCACTAATTATACTAATTCAAAAAAATGTATTTCTTGTAGAAATAACATAGATACTTACATAAAAATGTATTTTTTAATTTGAATTTGAATTTGAATTTAATCTTCATTTTCAATAGAATCAATTATTTTTTTTATTATTTCAAAGAAATCATTTGCAACTATTAAATCATACTCATCTCCATTACTGTATGTAATCTGATTATCGACTGTTTCTGCTTCTAGAAGAAATTCATCCCTTAAACTTGGATTTATCAGATTAGTATCAATGTATCTAAGTATTGACTCAAAGTTTGCTCCAATAAATCTACTTGATTGATATAAAGGATATTCATAACTCTTACGATTATTATAAAAGTCCTCTAATATTTCTTTAAGTTCCATCTTTTATTCTTATGATTATTCTTATGATGATACTTACGATTATTAAGATTATGATGATAATAATCATTTTTTATTATTATAATAGGAATCATTAGAAATAAGTATAAGCATATGCCTATTATAATAAAAAATGACAATCACTCTTAAATTTATTTTTACCAAGTAATAATGAAGTTGCTTAACTTAAATGATAGATTATTCAAGTATCATCTTATTAATTCTCCCAATTTGAATAATATTAAACAATTGAAGGTAGTTAATAAGATTGGAGGGAAATCTAAGAACAGTTCTATCTATCTTTGCCATTTCAATCAAATTAATTTCGATGCATGTCTTAAGAAAAGCACTGATAATTATAAGGACTTTAGACTTTCACTCAGACTGTCATCATTGGTTTTGAGAGATATCAATCCTCATTTCTTGATTATCTATAGACTTATTGATAGAACTTCGACTATCAGCGAATTGGCAACTGGGGATTTAAGGAGTTTTCTTTCTTCATACATATCAATTGATATAGTATTGAATACTATTCTTCAAGTTATATTATCAATCCATTCTTTTCACATGTATACTGAACTTAATCATGGAGATTGTTATCATGGAAATTTCTTATATCACAGAATTGAAAAAACAAACTCTTATTTTCATTATAAGATTCTTGACAATGATTTTTATATTAAGAATGATGGATATATTTGGATGATTAATGATTTTGATTTGGCTAATCACAATGAAAATGAGGAAATTAATAATCAGAATCAATATGATGATTTTAAGATAGCAATGGAGGCTTTTAAGAAGTATAATAAGAATTCAAGTGAAACCCTGAAAACATTGATTAAAAAGATAATTGATATTGTTTGGAATAATAACAATTCATTTGATTTAATTTTAGAATTAATTTCCATTTTCAAATTGAATTCTTCAAATTCTAATAAGAAATCATATAATACTTCTCCTTATTTATTATGATTATAATTGTTAGTTATAATCAAAATGAAAAGAAAAATAAAATAACAATAAATAAATAGAATTATGAATAATAAAAATTGTAAAAAACTTGATAATCAATATTATCATAAAAATACTTGTAATCAAGTTGCCAATATTGTTTTCTCTGCAACTAAAAAGCCAACAATTGTTAACCCCAATTCAAATTTTGTTATTGTAACTTACTGGTGGGGACGTGGGAATAATAATAGAAATACAGCTAAACCCTGTCCATCAGTTGAATATCCTGTAATTGACCCAAAAGATATCACCAGACAACCAATTAAATATGAAGAGATGATTGATAATTGGGAGAAGGCTTGTAGAAAAGCCCATTGTAATTATTTAGCTGTCGAATATCCTGAATTTGCAGTTAAAGGTGGCTATCAATTAGCCATTAATGCTAAACCCCTTTTCATTAAGAGAGCATTAGAATTATGTGATGGTAGAGCAGTTGTTTATATCGATGGTGATATGGTCGTTCATAAATATCCATCTATTTTTGATATAAAGGATTATGATTTTATGGCTCGTCATTGGAATATGGATGGTAGAAGTTCAAAGAATTATAATAAGATTGTATGTTTTGATATGACTATTTTTGAAACTTCAGGAGGAATCATGTATTTTAATGATACTTATAATTCTCATTTAATATTAAATAAATGGATTTCTTATACATTCAATAAGACTCAATTAGGAAAAGCTGATGACCGGATTTTAAGTTTAATTTTAAATAGTAATAAACAGTATTTATTCAATTCAAAAGTTTTCTTTTTGCCTGTAGAATTTCTATGGCTAACTGATAAATATGATGAATATTTAAATTCCAAAGATTATTCTTCATATATGAGAAAGAAAGGAATCAAACTTCCATCTAATTATAATCCTAAAAATGATATAATAATTGAACATCCTGAATGTTTAACTTTAGAGGAACTTGCAGCTGAAGAAGGAGCAGCTAAAAATAGAGACCCTCGTTTATATGAGAAATTAGTTGTAAATAATATTGAATGTTCTAAAGATGCAGGATACTTCTGGGAATATGTCTTTTTTGAAAATAAAGACCAATTATCTGATTATAAACCTTATCTTAATTATTTAAAAACTGCCCTAATTGAAGATATTTATACTGAACCTGATGATGAAGATGGAAATATAAAAGCACCTTTCACTGTTATTAATTATGAGGATCATTATGGAACTAAATTGAAGAAAATAAGCGATTTTAATATTAATCTCACTTCAGTAATTGAAAATAAACTTAAAGAAATTGAAAATGATTTGAATTATGATTATATTAATGTTATTTATGAACCAAATCCTGAAGATTCAAGTGATTTACATTTAGATATTCCTGAAGATAGCAATATTATATATAGTAATTATCCTGCACCTACTATTCTTGCCTTATTTTCTTTAAATAAGAAAGTAATATTTATACCAGTAGAGAATGATAAAACTAAGAGTAATATAAAGACTATAAATAAACAATTGAATGTAAATGAAGATTTAGAATTAATATTTTCAAATAAATTTTATTATGAAAACTTTGACAGTATCAAAGTTTTAAATGAACCCATCTTTTTTAAACCAACAAGACTATTACATCATTTATTGAGAATAATAAATCCAGATGTTAATTTTATTCAAGGATTTGATAAAGCTTTCAGATTATCTCAATTATTTGTATTTAATATTCGTATTGGACTATATAAAACCTTATCTTCAACTATTTCAAGTAAAACTAAAGTTCTAAATAAAGAAAGAAGAAAAATGCTTCATAAATTCAGATTTAATATTCGTAAAATCAAAAAAGAAGGATTAAGAACACCATCAAAATCATCATCAAAATCATCATCAAAATCATCATCAAAATCACCATCAAATAAAACAAGTCCTAAAAAAGAAGAATATGAAATTATTAATGGAAAAAAATATAAGAAATGTCCTGAAGGTCAAATAAGAAACCCTGAAACAATGAGATGTGTATCTAAATCAGGAGCAATTGGAACAAAATTACTTAAACAAGGATTTTCATAAATGATAAAAATAAAAATAAAAATAAATAAATAGAAACACCATGGATAATAAAAATTGTATAAATTTAGATAATCAATATTATAATAAAGATACATGTAATCAAGTTGCAAATATTGTTTTCTCTGCAACTAAAAAACCAACTATTGTCAACCCCAATTCTAATTTTGTTATTGTAACTTACTGGTGGGGACGTGGTAATCTAAATAAAAATACTGCTAAACCTTGTCCCACTGAAGAAAATCCAATAGTTAAACCTGAAGATATTACCAGACAACCTATTACATATGAAGCAATGATTGATAATTGGGAAAAGGCTTGTAGAAAAGCCAATTGTAATTATTTAGCCATTGAATATCCTGAATTTGCAGTTAAAGGTGGCTATCAATTAGCCATTAATGCAAAACCCCTTTTCATCAAAAGAGCATTAGAATTATGTGATGGTAGAGCAGTTGTTTATATCGATGGTGATATGGTCGTTCATAAATATCCATCTATTTTTGATATAAAGGATTATGATTTCATGGCTCGTCATTGGAACATGGATCCACGTTCAACACGTCATTATAATAAACTTGCTTGTTTTGATTTGACTTCATTTGAGACTTCTGGAGGCATCATGTATTTTAATAATACTCTCAATGGAAATTTATTATTAAATAAGTGGATTTCTTATACATTCAATAAGACTCAAGCAGGAAAGGCTGATGATAGAATCATAAGTTTAATAATGACATCTAATAAGAAGTTTTTATTTAATGTTAAAATGATATTTTTACCATTAGAATTCTTATGGTTAACTGATAAATACGTTGAATATTTAAATTCAAATGATTATCCTAAATATCTGAGAACAAAAGGAATTAGACTTCCTTCTAATTATACTCCTGAAAATGATATTATTATAGAACATCCTGAATGTTTAACCTTAGAAGAAATAGCGGCAGACCAAGGAGCAGCAGCAAATCGAGCTCCTCGTTTATATGAGAAACTAGTCGGGAGAAATGTTGCCTGTTCTAAATATGGTGGTTATTTTTGGGAATACATCTTTTTCGAAAATAAGGAACAACTAGCCAACTTCAATCCATATATGACATATATAAAAACAGTTTCCATTGAGGATATTTATGCAGAGGGAGATGAAGACGAAGAACAGATAAAACCTCCCTATTCAGTTATTAAATATGATAGTAAATATGGTGATAGATTTAATCCAATTGCAGAAATGAATAGAAAACTTTATGAAGAAATAAAAGAAATCCTTAAATCACTATCAATTAAAGAAGATTATATCAATGTTATTTATGAAGCGAATCCTTCAGGAAATTCAAAGAAACTTCATTTAGAATATGATGATGATACTTCAAATATTTATTGTAATTATATCAGTCCTCTGATTATTGCCTTATTTTCTTTAAATAAACGAGTTGTATTTATTCCTAAAGAAGATAGAAAAACAAAATACCACATTAAAACTATTAATAAGGAATTAAAGGCAAATAGTGAATTGGAATTAATATTTTCAAATAAATTCAATTATTTAAATATTGATAAAATTGAATTACTTAAAACTCCAATTTTCTTTAAACCAACTCGAGTTCTAAATCATCTATTACGATTAGTAAATCCTGAACTTCCCTTCTTTGAAACCTTTCAAAAGGTTTTCAAATCATCTCAATTATTTGCCTTTAATATTCGCATTGGTTCATATAAATCCTTCTCTTCAAGCAGCTCTTCTGTGTCAAATCCTGATAAAAAAGAAATGGAAGCAAAAAAAGAAAATAAACAACTATTCAACAGATTAAGATTTAAATTACTTAAAGAAAAAGGTGAAAGAAAAGAACCTAAGAAAGAAAGCCCTAAGAAAGAAAGCCCTAAGAAAGAAAAACCCTTAAATAGAAAAGTATGTCCTGAAGGTCAGATATTAAACCCTGATACAAATAGATGTGTATCTAAAACAGGAAAAATAGGAATGGCAATATTATTAAAACAACAACAAGGAATAAATCAAGAACCTAAAAAATCAAAATCACCAGTTGATAGTTTTGAAATAATTGATGGAAAACCTTATAAGAAATGCCCTGAAGGTCAAATAAGAAACCCTGAAACAAAAAGATGTGTATCCAAAACAGGAGCAATTGGAAAAAAACTCTTAAATCAAAAATAATTTAACTAGTATCATTTATAAATGATTTAAATCTAAATTTAGTAAATAATTGTTTTCTTTTTTTAGTATCATCAGATTGTGAACTTGATGACTTTGAGTTTCTTGATGATATTATTGAAGTTATATTATATAATCCAATAGAAATACTGAATGAGAAGAGTTGGGATGATTTGAAAGCTTTTTGAAAGGCTTCAATAAAAGGAAGTTCAGGATTTACTAATCTTAATAGGTGTGTAAGAATTCGAGAGGGTTTAAAGAACATTGGAGTATCATTAATTTTAATTTTATCAATATTTAAATAATAAAATTCATTTGAAAATATTAATTCTAGTTCATTATTATTTCTCAATAATCTATTAATATTTCTGATATAATTATTATTCTCATCAGTAGTTTCATCATTAGGTATGAATATAACTTGTTTATTTAATGAAAATAATGTTAATATAACTGATGGAATCTTATTTGAATATATTTTATTTTTATTGATATTAATATGAATATCATTAGAACCATCAGGATTATTTTCATAAATAACCTTGATTTTATTTTTATTCAATTTCATTATATCATCATTCAAAATTCTCTTGATTACTGCCATTGATTCAATATTTTTATTTACTGTTTCTTGAAATCTATCTCCATATTTATCTGTATATTTAATGATTGTATATGGTGATTTTATTAATTCCTCTTCACCTTCCTCTTCAACGTCAACATAAATATCTTCTATGGAAACTGTTCTTATATATCTTAAATATGGTTCAAAAGAATTTAATTGATTCTTATTTTCAAAAAAGATGTATTCCCAAAAATAACCACCATATTTAGAACATTCAAGTCTTCTGCTTACTATACTTTCATATAATCTAGGAGCTCTATTATCTGCAGCTCCTTGGTCGGCTGCCATTTCTTCTAAGGTTAAGCATTCAGGATGTTCTATAATTATATCATCTTTAGGGTCATAATTAGATGGAAGTCTAATTCCCTTTTTTCTCATGTAATCAGAATAATTAGTTGAATTTAAATATTCAATGTATTTATCAGTCAACCATAAGAATTCTACTGGTAAAAACATCATTTTAATATTAAACATAAACTTCTTATTTCCAGTTATTATCAAACTTATAATTCTATCATCAGCCTTTCCTTCCAGACTCTTATTAAATGTATAAGAAATCCATTTATTTAATAATAAATGAGAATTATGAGTATTGTTAAAATACATGATTCCTCCTGAAGTCTCAAATGTAGTCAAATCAAAACAAGCAAGTTTATTATAATGACGAGTTGAACGAGGATCAATATTCCAATGGCGAGCCATAAAATCATAATCCTTTATATCGAAAATGGATGGATACTTATGAACAACCATATCACCATCGATATAAACAACTGCTCTTCCATCACATAATTCCAATGCTTTCTTAATGAAAAGGGGTTTAGCATTAATGGCTAATTGATAGCCACCTCTAACTGCAAAATCAGGATATTCGATAGCTAAATAATTACAATTGGCTCTAATACAAGCTCTCTTCCATTTCTTAATCATAACATCATATTTAATTGGTTGTTTAGTTATTTTTAAAGGAATTATTAAAGGATTCTCCTCAGTTGGACATGGTCTCGAAGTATTTCTATTGATATTACCACGTCCCCACCAGTAAGTTATGATAACAAAATTTGAATTGGGATTAACAATAGTTGGCTTTTCATTATTAGAATTTATAATATCAGCAACTCTATCATGTAAATCTCTATTATAATAATCATTATCACTCATTAATTATTTTTGTAATATTATTCTAATAATTAATAATAATATAAATGAATATATTTTTGGTATTACCTAATCAGTTATTTGAAGAAACAATAAATCATATCAATGAAAGAAATGGATTTTATAATAAGATTGTTATTTATGAAGAACCACATTATTTTTCTGATGAGATTAAACCAAATAAAATCAAAATAGCCTATTTAAGAGCATGTATGAGATACTATT
>VFQS010003822.1_pt1 | contig 11285 bp, 10 predicted proteins | sample 3512361 | NCBI WGS metagenome assembly VFQS01 (sample SAMN10412375, study PRJNA504923) | tailings metagenome | isolation source: Relicate 1 Philex TSF3 active mining | place: Philippines | reverse complement strand
TGGCAGCCCACTCGCCATGTATTCGTGGACTTTGAGCGGAGACCAAAAAAAGCCTGCCGCTTGTAGGGCTGGGTGCTTGCTGGTGTCGAACGGTGCCACGCCAATGTCGGCTGTCTGGAGCAACTCGGGCATACGTTCGTAGGGCTGCATGCCGAGGAATTCAATGGCAGGGTGCCCATTAGCGAGCGCCTGTACCTCGGCGAATTGTGGCCCATGCCCCACAAAGCGAAAGCGCGCATGCACGCCGCGCTCGATGAGGATGCGCGCCGCCTTGACGGCGTGGTCGACTCCGTGCCATGCGCGGAACGACCCCACAAAGATGACCACTGGTGTGTGGCCATCTGGGCGTAGGTATGACCGTGGCTGGAAGCGTTCGACGTCGGCTCCCCATGGATGTTCGTGGATGCGGGTACGATCAATGCTGGCTGGGACCGTGGTGTGTAATGGCGTCACAATGGCATCTGCCCAGCGGCACTGCAGGGTGGCCCAGCGTTGCAGTGGCGACCCTAATGCGTCGTCGATGCGTCGTTTGCGCACACTCGGTGGATCCACAATGAGTGCGTTGACTTCAAGTAAAGTAGGGAGACGATACCTGCGGGCTGCAAGCATGCCAGCCCCAGCCAGATTGTAGTAGCGTTCCATGATGACATCGGGTTTGAGTGTACGCACCAAATGCATGATGGCGGGCGTGCTCAGCAACGACAACGCCTTGGGGATGTCAATATGATGAATGACAAAGCCGTGCCATGCGAGCGGTGTTGGAGCCCACAAGTGTGTGATGTTGAATCGCCCCTCGTGAGTGACCGCCACGACATGCACGGTGTGCCCCAGAGACGCCAAGCCCCGGGCGACTTCGAAGGCATGTGTAGAGCCTCCAAGCGACCCGGGGAGAGGGATTCCACTGGCAATGTAGAGAATATTCACGATCGGTTACATGCGCTCGTAGCGTTCCAAATCAAGCACAATGCACAAGGCACCTTCGGCGACACCACCCACGATTTGTTGGGCTTGCGTGACTGCCGTGTCTTCGACACCCACCAACAAGGTGGTGTTGCCACGGCGCAAAAAACCACCGCTTGAGGCCAGGCGGGTCACGCGAAAACTTTGTTCGACGAGCGCATCGACGGCTGCGTCAGCAACGGAATCGTCGGTAACGAAAACAAGCAGCTTCATGGTGAACTCCTTTATGTGTGAGTGCCGGCGTTGCGGATGCGCTGTGTCATGGGCACGGTGTAAGCGTGGCAAATGGCAATTGCAACTGCGTCAGCGGCATCGTCTGGACGGATAATCGCTGGTAACTTCAAGGTAAGTCGAACCATCTCTTGCATCTGGCGTTTGTCGGCGCCCCCATATCCCGCAACGGTTTGTTTGACAACAATGGGTTTGTACTCGTAGATACTCACCCCTGCTTGTGCAAGTGCCAGCAACGCAACCCCGCGTGCTTGCCCGACGGTGAGAGCCGTGGTGACGTTTTTCGAGAAAAACAACTCCTCGACGGCCCCTTCTTCGGGCTGGTATTCACGAATGCACTGCTCCAAACCGGCATAGAGGATGCGTAGTCGCTCGGGCTGGGGCATGCCTGCAGGTGTCGTGAGTGCGCCACACCCGAGCATGGTCAGATTGCTACCGTGTTGCTCGACTACACCCCACCCCATGATGGCTGTGCCGGGATCAATGCCGATGATACGCATTAGGCTTCAGCAAACTGCTCGGCCACTTCATCAGTGATGTCGAGATTGCTATAGACCTTCTGGACGTCGTCGAGATCTTCGAGCTTGTCGATGAGACGCAATGCCTTGAGAGCCTCACTCACTTCTGCTTGCATCTGCGTCTTGGGACGCATGGTCTTTTCAACGTTGGTGATGGTGAAATTACTCTGGGCTAGTACCTCACGCACGGTGATAAGTTGCTTGAAATCGGTGTAGATCTCGAGAATGTCGTCGTTGATGACTACATCATCGGCCCCAGCATCGATGGCCATCATCATGGCTTCTTCGGGGTCAATGCCACTGCCACTCAAGTCCACAGTAATCAGACCGTGCAAATCAAACATCCAACTGACTGAACCCAACTCACCCAGACTACAGCCGGCTTTGGTGAAAGCGGCCCGAACCTCGCCAGCAGTGCGGTTGCGGTTGTCGGTGGCAGCTTCGATGATGATGGCTACACCACCAGGAGCGTACCCCTCGTATTGCACTTCCTCGAGCTGTGATTCGTTGCCCTTGCCCATGCCGCGATCAATGGCACGCTGAATGCTATCGGCTGGCATGTTACTGCCACGGGCACGATCGACCGCAATCCGCAAACGGAAGTTCATATCGGGATCCCCGGACCCACCTTCGCGGGCGGCAATGGTGATATCACGGGCGAGTTTGGTGAAAAGTTGGCCACGTCGCTGATCAAGTACACCTTTTGCACGGCGAATCGTGTGCCATTTGGAATGTCCGGACATACGTATTTACCTCAAAATGACAACATAATGCGTTCATTATAGCACAGGGGTGAGCGTTGGTATACCCTTTTGTGGTGGTATTCTGATATGAGCACATGAATATGGTGCAAAAAAACGGTGCAATCCACTTCTGTGGATTGCACCGTCCGTACGCAGTACGGATTAATTTTGCACAGACTCGATCAGACCATTGGTCTGGCGTACACGGGCAACCAAGCCATGCAAACGCTCGCCATCGACCGATTCATACTCGATGAGGGCGTTCGCCATGTCGTCAAGGACATCGCGATGCAGATTCAAGATCTGGCGAGTGCGCTCATAAGCGTCAGCCACGATACGATGCACTTCAGCGTCGATTTTGCGCGCCACGTCTTCGCCGTAGTTGCGCTGTTCGCTGATTTCGCGACCGAGGAAGATCATTTCTTCCTTTTCGCCGAATGCAATAGGACCGAGCGATGGGCTCATGCCGTAGCGAGTCACCATGGAGCGAGCGATGCGTGTTACCTGTGTGATATCACCCGAAGCACCAGTGGTGACTTCTTCGATACCAAAGATAATCTCTTCGGCGACACGGCCACCCAAGGCAGCTACCAGCTGTGCAGTGAACTGCGAAGCAGTGGTGTAGCGCAAGCTGTCTTCTTCGGGCAGGAAGAGGGTGTACCCACCAGCACGCCCACGAGGAATGATGGTGACCTTCTGGACCATGTGTGACTTCGACATACCAGCAGCGGCAATGGCGTGACCAGCTTCGTGGTAGGCCACCAGCAACTTCTCGCGGTCGGTCATGACGCGGCTACGACGCTCTGGACCACCCAAGGCCACACGCTCAACAGCGTCGGTCAATTCGATTTGACCGATTTGCTTCTTGGAGCGACGGGCCGCCAAAATTGCGGCTTCGTTGATGACATTGGCCAGATCAGCACCCGAGAAACCAGGTGTCAACTTGGCGACCACGCTCATGTCGACATCATCGGCAAGTGGCTTGCCCTTGGTGTGTACATGCAATACGGCCACGCGACCCTTCATGTCGGGGGCGTCGAGCACCACCTGGCGGTCGAAGCGACCGGGACGAATCAGGGCTGGGTCAAGTACGTCAGGGCGGTTGGTCGCAGCAATCACGATGATGTTGGTGTTGGAGTCAAACCCGTCCATTTCGACCAAGATTTGGTTGAGGGTCTGCTCACGCTCGTCGTGCGAGCCACCAAGACCAGCGCCACGCTGGCGACCGACAGCGTCAATTTCGTCGATGAAGATGATACATGGGGCATTGCGCTTGGCCTGATCGAACAGGTCGCGCACACGTGATGCACCCACACCCACGAACATTTCGACGAACTCAGAGCCGGAAATCGAGAAGAACGGCACGCCTGCTTCGCCAGCTACGGCGCGTGACAGCAGTGTCTTACCGGTTCCTGGAGGACCGACCATCAGCACACCACGGGGGATGCGCGCGCCGAGTGAGGCAAATTTGTCGGGGAACTTCAAGAACTCGACGATTTCGGTGAGGTCTTGTTTGGCTTCTTCTTGGCCGGCGACGTCAGCAAATGTGACGCTGGGCTTGTCACCTGAGAACATGCGCGCACGGCTTTTGCCGAACGACATGGCCTGGTTATTGGAGCCCTGTGCCTGCCGCATAAAGAAGACAAAGAACCCGATCATCAAGAATACGGGCAGCAATACGCCCAGTACGTTGAAGAGGCCGCCCCAGGCTGGAGCTGCACCAATTTTGACATCAACACTGTCGAGAGGGACACCAGCCTGCACCAACAATGTGGTGATGCTGTCGCCAGATTCGATGCGTGAACGAACAGGAGTGCTTTCACCGACATAGCGCACGGTGATTTCACTGCTGCCTGACTGTACCTCAATGCGCTCGACCTTACCTGCTTTGGCATCGGCGAGCACCGCATAAATGCCTCGTTCCTCGCTGACGGTTTGGGCGCCGCTGAAGTAATTGAAGAATAATGCAAGCGCTGCCACGAGGATGATGAGGTAGACGAAACTGTTTTTGAGCCAGCGGTTTTCGCCCATATCTCTTCACAATCTAGGAGATGGCACTCCGGATTAGGTGTGCTCCGGTGTTTTAAGAGGGGAACACGCTACGACTAATCAGTAGTAGTACTCTGATTATAGCATTGACATTTTTGTGGGGGCAAGACAGAAAAGATGATAGTTTGCTAACTCTTATGCTTTTCTAATAGCGCAACGAGACATCCGCAGGCCACAGACTGGATGGAAACACCACCCAGTCTGACGGCGTACCAATTATTCGTGCGTGTAGACGATGGGTTTGAGGACACCGATGTACGCCAAGTTACGGTATTTTTCGGCATAATCAAGGCCATAACCGACCACGAACTCATTGGGGATGTCGAAGCCCAAGTAGTCGACTTCGAGGGTGACGGTTGGGTCGCGCCGTGCCGGTTTGTTGAGCAGTGTACAGATGCGCATACTGGCCGGCTCGCGTTGCATCAACTGGGCATGCAAGTACGACAATGTCAGACCACTGTCGATGATGTCTTCGATGATGAGCACGTGCCGCCCGGCAATGTCCATGTCCAAATCTTTGAGGAGGCGTACCACACCGGTGCTGTGTGTGCCACTGCCATAGCTTGAAGTCGCAATGAAGTCAATTGCAACATGCATGTCGATATGTCTGATGAGATCCATCATAAACATGGTGCAGCCTTTGAGGACGCCGATGACTACCAAGTCGCCCAGTGGCGCATAGTCTTGTGAGATGAGTGCTCCGAGTTCGCGGATACGTTGTTGGATTTGGGTCTCTGACAGAAGCACGGTCTCGATATCGTGATGCATAGTTACTCCCACACGCAATTGTTTGCTCTGTATCATACCTGATTCTGGGCTATGCTGCAGAGGAGTGCCGGACTACCGACACGTGCCACGTGTTCGGGGGCAGTCCGTACACCGGGTATCCACACGACGTCATCTGCATGGACCACCAACGGCCAATTGCCACGGGCTGATGCGGGGATTTTGGCGTCAACCATGACGTCTTGGATGCGCCGGCGTTGCTGATGCCCAATGGAAATGCGGTCTCCGGCCTGGCGTGTACGCAGAGTATAGGCGTTGCCAAGTGGTAATGCGATGCGCCATGGTGTACTAGCAGGAGCCTGGGATGTGAGCGTGCAGGTGAGCGTGTAGGCGCCACAGGCGACCACGAGTTGCTCATACAGTGGCTGTGCGGTGCCAAAAAACTGCAGCTTGTTGGCAGTGGATGAGAGTGGCTGTGCGGCAATGACCACACCATCAGGGTGGAGCCCGACTTGGAAGGGCTGCGGTGGTGGCGTGTGCAGTCCGTGGCCGTGGAGTAGACTGGCTCGAATCGATTCGATGTGATCCCAACTGAGATCGCGTAGATGGTGGTAGTGCTGTAGTAGTGCCATGCGAATGGCGGTGCGTTGCAGGGCCACGGGCAGGGCTTGGAGTGGTTGGCGCAGTAGTAGTGTGCCGTGTTGGTATGGTGTCGTCAGCAGGTGCCATTGTTGGGTAAGCACGTGGCGCAGCGCATCTTCTTGGTCGGCCATGTGTTGGGCAGTGCGTGCCAGAATGAGGTTGAGATTGGGCTGTTCGGCACGGAGCTGCGGCAAGATGTCGTGGCGCATGCGTACTCGTTGAGCGCTGCGTTTGTGGTTGCTAGGGTCGTCGGTGGGGGTGAGGTGATGCACGCGGCAGTAGTCGGCGATGATGGTGCGGTCGATGTCGAGCAGTGGGCGGGTGAGCAGGGCTTCGCCCTGCGGCAGGTCTGTAGGTGCCCACTGCTGCCACGGAATTTGTGGGCGCATCCCGGCTAGCCCAGTGCTACCACTCCCACGGAGGAGGTGCATGAGCACGGTTTCGGCTTGGTCATCGCGAGTATGGGCCACGAGCACTTGCTGGGCGTGTGTGGCAAGCGCACACATGGCCAGGTGCTGATAGCGCACCAAGCGACTGGCCGCACTGCTATTGGGATGTGGCATGAGTTGCGGCACAGCGACATATGCGATGGTGTGTGCGACACCGAGTTGTTCGGCCGTCTGACGCACAAACTGTGCTTCAGCGGCAGACTGATCCCCGCGCCAGCCGTGATCGAGGTGGAAGACATGCAGGTGCGCCGTCGGTACGATGCGACTGAGGGCGACGAGTAGGGCCAACGAGTCGGGCCCCCCCGATACGGCTACGACAAGTCGTTGGGTCGTGAATTCTGGCCAACGGTGGTGCAGGTGATGTTCGAGTACATGCATGGTGTCCTACTGTTGTGCGACGACATCCAACGAAATGACAAAGAGCTGTTGTTGAGTTTGCGGTTGCACCGTGGCGAGCACAGGGAACGCGATGGTTGGTTCGCTCCATCCAATCAAGAGTGCAGTTGTGGGGGGGAAGGTGGTTACCGCACCACAAGGCCCGAATATGCTTTCGTAGATGTTGTACCGATTGATGGCGTCGACGGGTGTACGGGTGATGTCACAAGGGAATTCGATTGTGGTGGTAGCAGGGGGGATTTGGGTCGGCTGTGTAGCGACAACATCAGAGAGCGGGTAGAACACCTCCCCGTACAAGATGCCGGCTTCGGTCAGCGTGACCCCCGGCGTGGTGACGGTGATGCTCCCGCGCAACGTGGTATCGTCGTCGCTGCTGAGGTCGCTGACGACGCCGAGAGCTGGCACCGTATGGTCAGCGACCATGTAGCGTACTGCCCCAATCGCACTGTCAATGGCAATCTGCTGGGTATCGTCGCTCAACCGGGTGATGGTCAGTGTGTCGTCGTTGAAGACACGCGTCCCGTCGCTGGCAGGGACGTCGAGCTGATACTCCTGGCGAAACGGTGTGTAGAAGGCCGTGTTGATATGTGCGAGAGCTTGAGGAGCGCTGGCGTGTTGTTGGATGATGGCGAGCTGATAGAGGAGTGCCGAGCTGCCACGGCGCACATTGGCGTAGGTGATAAGTGACAGACTCACGACGAATGCCAGCCCCATAATCACAAACCAGGCCTGATGCAGGCGGTTCCGTCGTTTGAGGATGTGATAGGTGATTGGGCCGATCAGCGCAACATAGAGCACAATCAGGACCAGTAGCGCAAAGGGATCTGGGCGTTGCAGTGAAGAAATCACCAGACCGGCTATGAGGGGTTCTGCGTTGATGTAGGTGCTGGACTGGCCGATAGGGGATACCAGTGATGGATAGCGCGGATCGAGGATGGTATTCCAGAACCAAGTCTGACCATCCCACCCTTGAATGGAGGCAAAATCGAGGCTGTACTGATAGACACTGCCACGCCCATACGGGGCACTCCACAGTACCGCATTATCGGGGAATACGGGTGTGGCCTGCGGGGTGAGTGGCGTGACTTGGGGCACGGCGATAGCGTCAGGCCATGCGACAGGGGCGTCTTGTGGGAGCCGTGCGGGGGTAGTCGTCATACTGGTAATCCGGAACACGGCGATGTCTTGTAGCGGGCCAGCGGCATCACCGGCCAGCACCAAAAACCCCCCCAGCGCAACCCACAACCGAATAGCGTCAGCCTGTGCGGCCGTGAGTTGTTGTGGTTGCGCCACGAAGAGTGTGGTGATGCCCTGTAGCGCCAAAGCCGTACTAGGGAGCTCGCGGTTGGGGATGACCCGGAATGTGCGTTGATTGCTCATCGAGTCGTTGGTATTGGCGAGTGATTGCAGCGTATTGGCATCATCGCTCACAATGACGTGCAGTGGGGCAGTCACGGGCATGGCATCAATGATGGTGCTGGCGATGATTTTGCCGTCATCAGAGCGTACACGGGCCAGAATATTGCGGGCAAATTCAGGCATGACAATGGTAAAGGTGATGCTTTTGCTGCTTTGTGCTGGCAGATTGAGCTCTTGTTGCCAGTCGATGTTGACCGCGTTGTCGCGCGTCACCACCCATTCCACGTTGACGCGGCGATTGCGGGTATCACCACCAATCGTGAGGGTGATGGGCGTCCAAGTGGCAGCCAAGTAGGCCTGATCAAATCCGACTTGTGCGTCAATGGTCACGCGATCGGCGCTTTGAGCGGCAGTCGGCTGGACGAGCAGTACGGTGATGATGATGACGACGAGCAAACGCAGAGCGGTCATGGCAAGTCGCTTTCTGTGTTAGCGGCGTAGTGCCGGAATATCTGCGATGAGAGCAAGCACGTATTGCAGGGTTTGATCGGGGGTATGTGCGCTACCATCGATGTAGATGGCGTCTGGGGCCGGTTGCATGACGTGTCGATCACGTTCATCGCGGACGCGAATGGACTCAGTGAGCTCGGCGATGTCGATGTGTTCGCCACGTTCTTGGAGTTCGGCGATGCGACGATTGACGCGCTCAGCAATAGACACATCCAAGAAGATTTTGAGGGGAGCCTCAGGCAGTACAATCGAGCCGATATCACGGCCGACCATGACCACATGACCGGCCAAACCGATGTCGCGTTGGCGTGCACGCAAAATCTGGCGCACGGTGGGATGGGCTGCCACCTGCGAAACGACGCGTTCGACGGACTGGTGCCGAATATCCCAGGTGACATCAACATCATCGAGTGTGACAGTATATTGGCGACCATCTGCGACTGTGGGTGGTTGGACACCGATGCGGCAATGTTCGGCGAGTTGAGTGACCTGTGTGGCATCGGTGGGAGGGATGTTGGCACGCAACACGGCCAGCGTCAAGGCGCGATACATGATGCCGGTGTCGAAGTAGACATACCCGAGGGTGGTTGCCAAGTGGGCGCCCAACGTGCTTTTCCCTGATCCTGCAGGTCCATCAATAGTAATTACTTGTGGTATGGTCATGTGGACACCCTAGCGATATGAAATGATGCTCCCAAAAAATGCGTACTTGATACGGATATTATAGCGTATGGCATTGGGAAGTGCGGGAATGGGGTCAGATGTGTGGAAAAATGAAAAAGATTGGTGAGCGCGTACTGCAACGACTGCGCAAACAGGACGCGATGATGTGTACAAAAATACACCTGCCTAGCATCTGCTGGGCAGGTGTATTCGGTCACAAAGATGAGGAATTAATCGACCTTGATGGAGCTACCGCCCTTGGCAGCTGAAGCCTGAATGGCGTCCCACAGGCGAGCCATGCGCATGCCCACTTCGGGCGGGCAGGGATTGGGGGCACCATTGCGCACGCCGAGGAATTGTTCCCAGACGCCCATGGATGGTGCTGTTTCGACAGTGGTGGGAGGGGTATCGCCGTCAAATTGGACTTGCAGCTTTTCGCCCCAGACGCCGGTGTACAAAATTCCCTTGTCGCCGAAGACGCGAATGTCAGAATGGCACGAGGGCATGGCTTCACCACTGCCGTGCAGTGACACCAGCACACCAGATTTGAGGCGGGCAATCACGACACCGAGTGTTTCGACTGGTCGACCCTGGTTGTCGAGATAGGCAGCCACTTCGGCGACGTCTTCGCCGGCCAAATCGACCGTGGTATTGAGCAGGTGAGCGCCTGTGTCAAACAAGAATCCACCGCCTGCAATTTCGGGGATTTGGCGCCAGGTATTGGCAGTGTTGGGGCCCCAGTTTTGCCAAACGACGCCGCTGATGGTCTTGACGGTGCCGATTTCGCCATTGCGCAGCATGGTGACGGCAGTGCGCACATTGGGTGACAGGCTGCCGGGGAATGCGACGACCAACAATTTGCCGGTGCGATTGCGGGCCTCAATGAGGCTTTCGGCTTCACGGCCATTCATCACCATGGGCTTTTCGAGGAGCACGTCAATACCGGCCTCGAGACAGGCTTTGGTCTGATCATGATGATAGGCATGGGGGGTGATGATAAAGGCAGCGTCGAGGTTGCGTCCGTGTTCGTGGAGCAATTTTTCGAGATCGGGCTGATTGGGTGGTACGGGCAGGCCGGCCGCATCAAAGATGGCGGCGGTTTCTTCGTAGGCTTGGGCCGAGGGTTCGCAGACAACACTGACCTGTGTTGTTTGTTGCATTTTGACCATGTTGCGGATGTGGTGGCGCGCCATGCCGCCACAGCCAATCATCACTGTACGAACCTTGTCTGACATCATCGTCTCCTGTGTGAATTTGCGTGCGCACGCTTCATGCTAGCACAAAAATTACCCGCGTCCAACAAACGGCATATTGGTGGCCATGATTGTTTGAAAGAGTACATTGGCAGATAGTGGCAGATTGGCCATGTGGACCACTGCATCGGCCACGTGGCGCACGTCCATTAGTGGTTCGACAGCGATTGCGCCGTGAGCTTGCATGATGCCTTGGCCCATGCGTTCGGCCATGTCGGTGGCTGCATTGCCAATGTCGATTTGGCCGACGGCAATGTTGTAGGCGCGCCCGTCGAGGGCCGCACTTTTGGTGAGGCCGCTGACCGCGTGTTTGGTGGCCGTGTAGGCAATGGAATTGGGCCGTGGGGTGGTCGCCGAAATCGAGCCATTGTTGATGATGCGGCCACCCTGCGGTGTTTGGGTGCGCATCACGCGAAACGCCTGTTGCAGGCAATAAAACATGCCATTGAGGTTGGTGTTGACGACTGCATGCCATTGTTCGAGGGGGAGCTCATCGATGGGCACGGCTGGGGCGCCGATGCCAGCATTGTTGAAGAGCAAATCGAGGCGACCGTAGTGCTGGACCGTGCGCTCGAACAATGCTGCCACGGACTGGGGGTCAGCAACATCGGTCGGTACGATGAGGGTATGGGCTGGTGTACCGCAGGCCTGCTGGGTTTGGGTGAGGTCGGCTTGGTTGCGCCCGGCCAGCACCACCTGCCAGCCGGCAGCCACGAGTGCGACGGCGGTGGCGCGTCCGATGCCACGACTGGCTCCGGTGACGATGGCAATGGAATGTTGAGACAT
>VFQS010003821.1_pt1 | contig 11286 bp, 7 predicted proteins | sample 3512361 | NCBI WGS metagenome assembly VFQS01 (sample SAMN10412375, study PRJNA504923) | tailings metagenome | isolation source: Relicate 1 Philex TSF3 active mining | place: Philippines | reverse complement strand
TTAGTTGAGACCAAGTTGTTCGACGCATTTGTGCCAATCCACGCGCAATTACTGCAGACTACAATCGACTTTGCAAACAAAGTCGCCACGGTGCGACCAATCCCGCGTGTGCGTGATCGGATAGTTGATCAAACGATTGCACCTGAGATATTCGCGACTGCCCGTGAAAATATTCAAAAAAAGTCCAAACATTTACCTGCACCGTTTGCATGCGTTGATGCTTTAGAAGCGAGTGTAAAACTGGATTTTGATTTAGGCATTCAAACCGAACGCCAATTATTTCAACAACTATTGCAAAGCCCTGAATCGAAAGCGCTACGCCATATTTTTATGGCTGAACGCGCGGCAGGAAAGATAGCCGATATCGATGCTTCTACACTTTTGCGCGCGGTCAATTCTGTTGCAATTATTGGGGCAGGGACGATGGGCACAGGGATTGCGATGAACTTCGCAAATGCAGGGTTTCCAGTGCGTTTGCTTGATTTGCAAGAGGCTAGCTTAACTCGTGGATTAGCCAGAATCAGAGAGCAATATCAAGTAGCAGTAAGAAAGGGAAAGCTAACGCAGAATGAATGTGAGCAGCGATGCAATTTAATTGTTGGCGTGCAAAGTTACTCTGATATTGCGCAAGTTGATTTAGTGATAGAAGCAGTGTTCGAAGACTTGGCAGTTAAGAAGAGTGTTTTCGAACAACTTGATCAGACGATAAAGGCTGGTGCCATTTTGGCGAGTAATACCTCGACTTTGGATTTGAATGAAATTGCCATGGGGACCAAGCGCCCACAGGATGTGATTGGTCTACATTTTTTTAGCCCCGCAAATATCATGGAACTGCTTGAAGTCGTGAGAACCAAACATACTGCGACCGATGTTTTAGCTACCTGCTTTAGTTTGGCGAAGAAGATTAAAAAGACAGCTATCATCGCTGGTGTTTGCGATGGTTTTATTGGGAATCGGATGTTGGAACAATATACCAAACAGGCGGCGTTTTTATTGGAAGAGGGATGCACACCACAACAAGTTGATCATGCGATTGAAGCATTTGGCTTTGCGATGGGACCATTTCGCATGAATGACTTGGCCGGCAATGATATTAGTTGGGCGATACGTAAGCGAAGAATTGCCGCCAATTCTAATGCAATCTATTCCAAGTTAGGTGATCGCTTGTGTGAAATGGGACGCTTCGGTCAAAAAACACAGGCAGGCTGGTATGACTATCAAGCCAACGATAGAACTGCTTACTCCTCCGATATCGTAAATCAAATGATACGTTCACACGCGCAAGATTTAGGTGTATCACAAAGGCAGATTACCGATGAAGAAATTGTGCAAAGACTGGTACTTGCGCTTGCCAATGAAGGAAGAAAAATTTTGCGCGACGGTATCGCAGCACGCGCATCGGATATTGACTTAGTCTATCTAAAAGGTTATGGCTTTCCAGTACATCGCGGTGGCCCAATGTACTTTGCTGAGTCCTTGGGTTGGGAAAAAGTGGATCAACTTTTGCAACAATTTCAACAAGGACATCAAGGTCAGACTTGGATTTTGTGATTCACCTCCTACTGTATTCCAGCGCACAAGTCGAAAATCGCAGAAGCGCTGGAGTGCGATGATATAATGCGCGGTTAATTTAATTCCATGCAAAAGGTTTCAACGTGTTAGCAACCGCAAATATCACCATGCAGTTTGGCCCCAAGCCACTGTTTGAAAACATCTCAGTTAAGTTTGGCGAAGGCAATCGCTATGGCTTGATCGGCGCCAATGGCTGTGGCAAATCCACTTTCATGAAAATTCTTGGTGGCGATCTTGATCCCTCATCCGGTACCGTGATGCTCGACCAAAATGAGCGTTTAGGTAAATTGCGTCAAGATCAATTTGCATTTGAAGACATGCGTGTATTGGATGTCGTGATGATGGGGCACACAGAAATGTGGGCAGCGATGGCAGAGCGCGATGCGATTTACGCGAATCCAGAAGCGACTGACGATGATTATATGAAGGCAGCAGACTTAGAAGCGAAGTTTGCTGAATACGACGGTTACACTGCCGAAGCACGTGCTGGTGAATTGCTGTTGGGCGTGGGCATTCCCACTGAACAGCATCAAGGCTTAATGAATGCGGTAGCACCAGGCTGGAAATTGCGCGTGTTATTGGCACAAGCTTTGTTCTCAAATCCAGACATTCTGTTACTGGACGAGCCAACCAATAACTTGGACATTAATACAATTCGTTGGTTAGAAGATGTGTTGAATCAACGTAATTCGACGATGATTATTATCTCGCATGATCGTCACTTCTTGAATCAAGTCTGTACTCACATGGCGGATATGGATTACGGTACCTTGAAGATTTATCCGGGCAATTATGATGAATACATGCTGGCATCTTCACAGGCACGTGCGCAACAATTAGCGAATAACGCAAAAGCGAAAGACAAAGTGCTCGAGTTGCAAGACTTCGTACGTCGTTTCTCAGCCAACAAATCTAAAGCGCGCCAAGCGACATCACGCGCTAAGCAAATCGAAAAAATCAAGATTGAAGATGTTAAACCATCTAGTCGTCAAAATCCGTTTATTCGTTTTGATGGCGAAAAGAAATTGCATCGCTTAGCGGTTGAGGTAAAGCATTTATCCAAAGCATACGATCATAAATTATTCGATAGCTTTGACATCATGGTTGAAGCAGGTGAAAAAATCGCGATCATTGGTGCCAATGGTGCAGGTAAAACCACGTTATTACGTTGTATTGGTGGTGCCGATATTTGCGGTTTGACAGCAGATCGCGGTGAAGTAAAGTGGGCTGAAAATGCAAATGTCGGCTATATGCCGCAAGATCCTGCAGAAAATTTTGCTTCGGACAAAAATCTGACGGATTGGATGGGCATGTACACGCAAGAGGGTGATGATGACCAAGCCGTGCGTTCAATTTTGGGTCGCTTGTTATTCAGCGGTGACGATGTCAAAAAGTCGGTAAAAGTGCTTTCCGGTGGTGAAAAAGGTCGTATGACTTACGGCAAATTAATGCTAGGTCGTCATAATGTGTTGTTGATGGATGAACCGACCAATCACATGGATATGGAGTCGATTGAATCTTTAAATATCGCCCTCGAAAAATATGCTGGCACTTTGATTTTTGTGTCACATGATCGTGAGTTTGTTTCCTCTTTGGCGACTCGTGTACTAGAAGTGAAGGAAGGCAAGGTGATTGATTTCCGTGGTAGCTATGAAGAGTACTTAGCGAGCCAAGGCATTGAGTAAGCTAGTCGTTGTAAGTGATTTGGCGTGTCTTTAGCGCCTTAAAAGTAAAAAAGGCCAGAAATTTTTCTGGCCTTTTTTTATCTTCATTGTGCTTTATTCTTCTAGAAATTCAGGATCATCCAAAGAAAATCGAACATACATGCGGGCATCAAATTGATCGCGTAATTCAATCGCTAAATCCTTACCTTTGGAATGCAAAACAGCCGAGACGTAGGCTTGTCTGAAGGTGTGAATATCGTAAAGATTCTGTGCTTTCTGTAATTTTCTCTGTAGGAAAAAACCTTTTAATCCTAAATGCTCTTTTATTGATGCCGCTAAATAGCGCTTCATCATTTGCACGCGCGATTCTGTTTTATCTTCATCAAACTTGGCGAGCAGGGCGTCTAGGTCTTGATTCCACGCTGGGTTTTCGTCTTCGGAAGCATCAAAAATAGTTTGCGATTCTTCTAATGCATCGATAGAACCTAAGGTGTTAACTTGTAAGTCTGGAGAACTTGGATTTTGGGTCAAATCGAGATCATCTGATTGCTGATCGAGTATGGTATCAACCTGATCAGATTCAACCGACACGCGTTGAATAAACCCATCATCTAGCAATTCTTGCAGGCTTTGTGAATTTAATCCTAAGCCACCGATTTTTTGTACGATATCTGCATCTGTTTTTTTGCCATCAATGAGCACCAATAGAGAACGCATACGCGAAGGTAAATGCCATTTACGGGTAGCGATTTCTTCGCGCCCTTTATCGGTTTTGTCATAGATGGAAATTTGCATATACAAAAAGAAAGCTTGATCCGAAAGTGTTAGCGATAAATTGTTGCAATTGGGAATTTTTTCGCACATTCGAAAATATACTATAAGTTTCTCGTGTTCCAACAGAATAGAAGAAAATAAGTCTGAATGATGAAATTTGCTTTAGTTTTCAATTCATTTAATCTTCAGTTAATCTTGAGTTAAAGAAATCTAAACTTGAGATGGCGAAGTGCTTCTTGTTTAAAACTCGCTAAACTGTCGATGCTCTGATAACATCGCCGCTCAATTGAATTTATTTGCTTTCGAAGATGTTTTCGTAACTCTGCATCTATATTGAGATGAATTCAATTTACGCAAATATCTACTGTTAACTTCCTGCTGATTCTCGCCTCTATGCCACGTATTTTATCGTTTTTGATTTTTTTAACTGCGATCTGTTCAGTCAATCTAGCGCACGCAGATGCGTTTATTTGCATTGACCAACAAGGGAAAAAGGTATTTTCCAGTGAAGCTTGTAGTAAGCGTGGCTTTAAAGCCGCATCGAGTGAATTTCCTATCGTCGCAGGGCAAGCTGTCAGTGCAAGAGTCATTATGCCAAAGCAAGAGACCGGACCTAAACTGGCTGAAAATGGCGGCATGTTAAGTGCCGATGGCAAATACGTGACCAAGCCAGGACAAATCTATATGGATAGCGAGTTACCACTTGAGAAGCCAGTTTTGTATTTTTTATTGTTGATGATGGCGGGTGCAGGTGCTTTGTTTTGTTTAATTTTCATCCGTTTCTTTAAAGCGCATCACAGCAAATTGAAACATGAGTGATTTTGAAAAGTAAGTATCATTACGGGAAGTTGCATGAAGTTGCGTGACTAAATCAATCGCGCTGTAGAACAAAAAACCCCTAAGATCTACTGGTCTTAGGGGCTTTTTGATGGAAGTGAGTTTCTTAAGCGCTAACCCACAATATCAGCAATATCAGCAATATTACGCCAACTTAAACGGCAAGCTACGTGGCACCTTGCCAGTTAATTGTGCAATCGCATTGGCAAATGCTGGGGCGAGTGGTGGTAAGCCAGGTTCGCCGATACCAGTTGGTGGATCTGCGCTAGGAACGATGTGCACCGTCATTTGCGGCATATCAGTGATTCGTGCGACCGCATATTGTCCAAAGTTGTCTTGTTCAACGACACCGTCTTTCAAAGTGATCGCTGCATTTTCTAGACACATGCCCAAGCCCATTAAAGCCGCACCTTGAATTTGCGCTTCGATCGTCTTGGGATTGACCGCCAAATTGCAATGTACGCCCGCAGTTGCTGTATGGAGTTTTGCTTGTCCATTTTTGACTGATGCGGTCACGACATAAGCAACCACAGTTTGGAATGATTCATGTACCGCCACGCCCCAAGCTTGTCCCTTTGGTAAGCGACGTTTGCTGTAGCCCGATTTTTCCACCGCTAATTTCAATGCGGCAGTGTGGCGTGGATGTTTGTCGCCAAACTGTTTTAAGCGATAAGCGACGGGATCTTGTTTGGCAGCTCTAGCGATTTCATCGATTAATGTTTCCATCACATAAGCTGTGTGGGTTGAGCCCACGCTGCGCCACCAAAGCACCGGCACATTGACTTTAGGATGATGCACCGACAAACGCATGGGAATCGGATAGGGATCGCGCATTCCTTCAATCGCCGTGCCATCGACACCATCTTTCATCAAGAATCCTTCAAATGGCGTGCCTGCAACAATGGATTGACCAACAATCACGTGATCCCAAGCCTGCACTTGGCCTTGCTCATCAAAACCGATCTGCGCTTTATGCACGTGCATGGGTCGATAATAGCCACCTTTGATGTCATCTTCGCGGCTCCAAATAGTGCGTATCGGTGCTTGGATACCAGCGCTACGAGCGGCTTTGGCAACTTGACAGGACTCCACAACATAATCACAACTTGGAACCGCGCGACGACCAAAACCACCGCCAGCCATTTGCACATGTATCTGTAGATTCTGCGGAGATACGCCTAATGCTTGTGCCGCGGCCATCGCTTCTAAGCCTGGCATTTGCGTGCCTACCCACAATTCTGCTTTGCTAGCATCCGCATTAATGTGCACTGTGCAATTGAGCGGCTCCATTGGTGCATGCGCGAGATAAGGGAAAGTATATTCGGCTTGGATTTTTTTCGGCGCACTGGATAGTTGACTGACATCCGCTTTAAAGTGCAGATTACCCGTGGTTTGTGCTAATTCTCGATATTTTTTTAATTGCGCTGTCGAGTCAACTTTTTCTACTTGACTAGCATCCCAATCAATTTTCAAAAGATCACGTGCTTGTTTAGCTGGCCAATACCCATCAGCGATCACCGCAACTCCTTCGCCACCACGATCAACTTTAATTTTAACAATCGCACGTACACCTTTAACTTGTCTCGCCGCATTGTCGTCAAATGATTTAATGCTGGCACCAAACACGATAGGGTGTGCAATCACCGCGGTGAGCATGCCTGGCAGACGCACATCAATACCAAATTCTTGCTTGCCACTTGATTTGTCTTTCGCATCAAGACGACCAACTTGCTTGCCGATGATCTTGAAATTTTTTGGATCTTTTAAGCTAACTTTTGTTGGAACAACGACTTTCATCGCTGCTTCAGCCAGCTCACCATAGCTCAAGGTTTTTCCATCGGCACGAATCACCGTACTGCGATCTGTGCGTAAAATGTCGGGACTCACATTCCACTGTGCTGCTGCCGCACTGATTAACATGGCGCGCACACGGGCACCAAGTTCGCGATATTGTGTATAAGAATTTTTGATGGATCCAGATCCACCGGTCATATGCATACCAAACGCAGGATCGACATAAGCAGGGTCGGCGCTACCATGAACTGCATGAACTTTATTCCAATCCGCGTCCAATTCTTCTGCCAAGATCATAGGCAAAGCAGTGTGCACACCTTGCCCGAACTCGAGTCGATTGATGGTGACTGTGATACTGCCATCGCGGGTGATTTGAACGAATGCGGTTGGTTGTTGAAAAGCTTTCAAACCGGCAGCATTACCGTTGTTTTGCGGCGTGTCTTGCGCCTGAGCAGGGAATACGCCTAAGGCGAAGCCGCTAGCGACTGTCATCTTAAGAAACTGACGACGCGACAATTCCGCTGATTTTCCAAACGAAGAATTCTGTTGTTCAATTAAGCTAGCAATGCCTTTTGGGATCTGACTCAGATCACTATTTTTCGAATCGAAATGCATGTGAATTCCTTTATGTGCGGTGATTTAATTGCGATCTTCTGGACCGATTCAATTAAGCTAGAGCGGCAGACGCCGCCTTGATGGCGCTGCGTATACGCTGGTAAGTTCCGCAGCGACAAATATTGCCCGACATCGCCGCATCAATATCTGCATCGCTTGGTTTTCTATTTGACTTCAGTAGAGCAGTAGCACTCATAATTTGACCGCTCTGACAGTATCCGCATTGCGCCACATCATGCGCTACCCATGCTGCATGAACAGCTTTACCCACTTTGTCACTCGTAATCGCTTCGATCGTCGTAATCTTGCGGCCGCTGACCGCAGATACGGGTGTAATGCATGAACGTATCGCTTGACCATCGACATGTACCGTACAGGCACCACATTGGGCGACACCACAACCGAACTTCGTTCCACTCAATCCGAGTCCATCACGAATTGCCCACAATACAGGAGTATCTGGCGCGAGATCTAGCGCTCTTTCTTTCATGTTGACGTTAAGTTTTAGCATTTCTATATTCCTTTTCTCATATTTGATGCGCGTAAAAAGGTGACTTCGACGGATCTATTTTTTTGATGCTTATTTATTGCTTATTCATTGCGTACTCATTGCTTACTTAGACTAGTGAATATCGCAGCGAGTAGCAAGTTTATTTCAAAAATCAAATTGGCGTATTGGTGCGCCAAACACGCCCAACCATGGCCAACTAAATATTACTTAGTAATTACCGCTAACTAAACTTCTGAATCCAAAACAAATCGAGCAAAACGCCGTAAATCTACATTACCTCCAGAAATAATGAGGCCGACTCTGCGTCCACGTAAATCAAATTTGCCACTCATTGCCAAGGCGGCACCTAGGCAACCAGTCGGTTCCACCATCATCTTCGTTCGATTGGCGAAGAATTTCATGGTATCGATTAATTGCGCGTCGCTGACTGTTTCAATTGCATCCACATATTGCTGAATTATTGGGAAGGTATAGTTTCCGAGGTGCTGCGTCTGCGCGCCATCGGCAATCGTGTTTGGCGTTTCAATGTGAACGATACTACCGCTTTGAAAACTACGCTGCCCGTCATTACCTGCTTCTGGTTCAACACCAATTACCTGGCATTGTGGGCTTAATGATTTTGCCGCAAGTGCACAACCTGAGAGCAGACCACCACCTCCCAAGGGAACAAATAAGTAATCCAGTGGACCCACTTCTTCAATCAATTCTTTGGCGCTGGTACCTTGTCCAGCCATCACATGCGGATGATCGTAGGGCGGAATTAATGTTAAGCCTTGATCTTGAGCCAAGCGTCGACCAATTTCTTCACGATCTTCTTTGTATCGGTCATACATCACGATCTCGGCACCATATCCGCGTGTCGCTGCGACTTTTATTTCGGGAGCATCATGCGGCATCACGATCACCGCACGTATTCCAAACAAGCGAGCTGCTTTCGCAATTGCTTGCGCATGATTGCCCGACGAAAAACTCACCACCCCCCGTTGCTTTTGTTCCGGAGAAAACTGTAGCAGTGCATTACAAGCACCCCGAAATTTAAAAGCGCCGGTATCTTGAAAATTTTCACATTTAAAAAATAGTTCTGCACCAGTTAATTGATTAGCGTTAGATGAACGCTGAACCGGTGTTCTTTTAACGTGCGCCGCGATACGTTGGTGGGCGAGTTGAATATCGTTAAAGCAAATATTTTCGGAAATTAACATAAATTTACATTCGAAATTGTCTATGTGCTTGCGCTATCAAATTGTGTAAATAAGCAGCGCTAGCGTGGTAATCTGTTATGGGTAATTGGGCTTAAATTCTTGATTTTTATTTGCGACGTTTGATTTGTTTAAGTCAAGACATTCAAAGACAAAGCTTCGAAGACTTAACATTCTTTAACTTTGCGAACTATTGCTTGGCAAAACTAAAGCAATATAAACTTAATTTAATATTTCCATGTAGCAATTTAAATGTGAGATCAATCATGACTGCACCCAACTCATTCATTCAAGAAGATTTGCTTCAAGCTTTAAACCAAGTTCAAGCCATTGTTCAATTTGACTTACAGGGGCAAATATTACATGCGAATGAGAATTTCCTGCGCATTTTTGGCTACTCAGCTGAGCACGTCGTTGGTCAACATCACAAATTATTTTGCACTAGGGAAGAATCAAGTAGCCGCGATTATCAAATCTTTTGGGATAAGCTAGGACGTGGCGAACATAGTGCTGGCGTCTATCATCGGGTCGATGTACACGGTAAAGACGTGTGGATACAGGCATCCTACAATCCAGTACTAGATGCTTCCGGAAAACCCTACAAGGTCATTAAATTCGCAACAGATATTACCGCTCAACGTATTCAAGAATCTGAGTTCGAAGAGAAGATTGCTGCGATATCACGCTCCCAAGCAGTGATTGAATTTGATTTGCGAGGCCATGTACTTGATGTCAATAATAACTTCTTACGCACCATGGGTTATACCCGCGTTGAAGTCATTGGACAGCACCATAAGATATTCTGCGAAGAGACGTTAGTTAAATCTGCTGAATATAGAAATTTCTGGGCCGATTTAGGCGAAGGACAATTTAAAAGCGGAAGATTTAAGCGTCTAGGAAAACATGATGCCGAAGTTTGGATACAAGCGACGTACAATCCGATCATCGACTTACACGGTAAGCCATACAAGGTAGTGAAGTATGCGATGGATATCAGTGAGCAAGTGCAACGCGAAAATACCATCCGTGAAAAGGTCGATCTCATCACTAAGATTTTGGATGAGCTCACTACATCAATCGACAGCATTTCTAAGAGTTCTGAACATTCAAACGATCTAGCGGAACGAACGCAACAACACGCGATGGATGGCAGTGCGGTCTTGCAGCGATCACAAGATGCGATCATGGCGATTCAGCAGTCATCCAAGGATATCAACGAGATCATCAATACCATCGCGAATATCGCAAATCAAACCAACTTGCTAGCGTTTAATGCGGCGATTGAAGCAGCGCGTGCAGGTGAACAAGGCTTGGGATTTTCTGTGGTTGCAGATGAAGTAAGAAAATTAGCGGAAAAATCCACGATGGCAGCGCGTGAAATTGCGAAGCTTATTACGCAGACGGTAACACGAGTTGATGAAGGTGGTCGATTAACGGAGCAGGTGAGTGACTCGTTCTCAAAAATTCTCAATTCGATGACAAGTACGACCGAATCGATTTCATTAATTCACACGGCAACGACGGAACAAGCGGACGCAACCAGAAACGTCTCAAAACTGTTGAACGAGTTAAACCAAACAACGGAGTATTTGTAATCATGACGATGGCAGCTGTGTGCACGGATGTCATCCAAAACTTCATTCTATGTAAGTTAAATGACCTTCAATTTGCGGTTCCTCTCGAATTTGTGATACAGGCGATTGAGATGCCTAAGGATTTTTCGCATATCCCTAGACGAGACAGCGCGGTGCTCGGCATTTTGACTTATCGAGAACAATCGATCCCACTCATTGATCTACGACGTTGGTTACCTTGGCCGGGAGAGTTACATAACTCTCCGCCGCAAGTGTTATTGCTAAAGATGGAAAAACAATCGATTGGTATTGCAATCGACTTGGTTGAAGGTTTGCAAAAAACTAACATAGGCCAAATACATCGCCTTATTCATGCTGAGGATGCTGATGAACTTTTTCACACCAGCATACAGATTAAGCAGTATCAATCTCTTGAAAATTCTAATGCTGCTGAAATTATTAATATGCGTGATATCAGCGACACCAAATATCAAGCAAAAACAGTCGGGGTATTGGATGTTCCGGCACTACTTAAACTCAGTCAAATTTGGTCTAGCGTGGGGCAAAGTGATACGCTTTTCGAACCCTCGCCATTTTCAAAGCCGTTGGAAAATGGGCTATACAGCGAGTCTCAAAAAAAACTATTTGCCAGTTTTAAAATAGATACTCAAATTCTTGCGATCTCAACCGATGAAGTGGCCGCGGTTTTGCCAATGCCACCAATACAGAAACTTTTAGGCGCGGAT
>VFQS010003819.1_pt1 | contig 11291 bp, 13 predicted proteins | sample 3512361 | NCBI WGS metagenome assembly VFQS01 (sample SAMN10412375, study PRJNA504923) | tailings metagenome | isolation source: Relicate 1 Philex TSF3 active mining | place: Philippines | reverse complement strand
GTGGCTACCAAACACACACCTACCTTACTGGTCTGCCACACGAGTCGGCGGCAGCTTCCTCCACACATACACCCACTCCTGTCGCTCCACCCCCTTGCGACCTCGAAACGGCATCGGCTCACGCTCCGTGACCTCTGGCAACTCGGGCAGGCGCTCGAACAGCCATACAGGCAGGTTAAGACACAACACCCCTCCTGGTTGGAGATGCTCCCACACCCTGGTAATCACGGGATGGAAGAAGGTCGCAAGAAACGTGTCGAGAGTCTGGTAATCCGGCATGCCCTGATACACCTCCTGAAGGGCATACGGTGGGCTGGTAAACACCATGTCATAGGAGAGCTTCGAGAAGTCGACCGATTCCGCCGGTTGAAAGAGCATACGAACCGTCGCAAGAGGGTCGATGCCCGCCAGCCGCTCGTATGGCTCTTTAAGCTGCGTATTGGAGTCAACGCCTGTGTAGGGGATTCCCAGCGCCATCGCTGCGAGTGCTCGGCCTCCCCACCCCGCGGAGAAGTCCAGGATGCTCGAGGGCTGGTAGCGCTGATAGATGGACTTCGCCACCTGGGGAAGGAACTGATTTACCGACCCATGATAGACCTGGAACACGTTGTACTGATATGAGAGGCGTGTAGGGTCATGCTGATATCGCTTGTAGCGCCTGACGAGCTCGAGCAGTCGAGGAGTATTGACGCAGTCAAGGAAGGAGACACGACCCCGACCCTTCGACGTCTTGGTTTGGATACGAAACGGCAGGAACAGCCGGTCGAGAGTCTGTAGCCCCGCATGTGGCCCATCCGTCTCTTTAAGTGCTCGGTAGGACCGTAGAGCTTGCTCGAGAGTGATAGGGCGCAGTGCGGCCGCTACGAGTTCTTCCATCCTGGTGGGGAGGAGAAAAAAATCGATGCTGGGGCGTGCGCACATCAACGATTGGCCAAAAAAAAAAAAACAGAGCTTAAAGGCCTTTCACGTATATTCTGTGTGTATCCCGGTCTAAAGGAATTTTCCTGAAGACAAGATAGAAATGGCTACTATCTCTGATACGGTCGAGAGCTTCCAGGTCGAGCTGTCCGCTGCCGAGGTGCGTCGTGCCATCGAGTTTCTGCTAAAAGAACGAGAGCGCTCCAAGCTCAAAAGTCGTCGCAAGCGTCTCGAGATACGAGAGGCCAGAGGCCCGGTCGAGCCAAAGCCTCCGGCACCAAAGAAGTCATACTATGTCCCGACCGGCCGCCCACGCGGCCGACCTCGAAAGCTTCCGGCAGCCGAGGCGAATCTCTCCGGCGAGCTCGAACACCCCGGCGAGCCAAAAAATTGACGCCGGCGACCCCGGCGCGTTCAGAGTCTAAAGAATATTCTCTCTGCTTAGGATAGGAAGCAAAGAGAACACCATGACTGCCACTCTGCCCTTTATCCGCGGTCTCGAGAGCACTGATGCCCATCCGATTCGTATCCCGGTCGCTGATGTCGAAGCCTTTGTACAGCAGACCGATGACCTGTACGAACTGACCTTCGCCGACAGTCAGCCCTGCCGTGCTCATCTCGACATCGACGGCAAGATGTCACCCGGTACCAGCGAAGAGGACTTCGACGCCACTCATTCCATGATTCTGTTGGCCCTTTCCACTCTGGACTTTGGTACTCCGTTCTCACTGTGTACCTCGTCGAAATACAACAACAAAAATGGCAACCCAGAACGACATGGCGAGTACAGTCATAAGCTGTCCTACTCTCTCATCTTCCTCAAGAAGGCGGGAAGTAAAGAGGCCGTCAAGCTGTGGACGAGGGAGGTGATTGCGCCACAGATTCAGGAGGTGCTGGCCGACGTCTTCCCCTTCTACATCAAAGAGGCGGGAAAGAAGAAGCCCGAGTATGACTACATTGACTACGACGAAAGCGTCTACTCCTCCAAGCGCAAGATGCGCTGTGTGTTCACTTCCAAGCCTCGAGAGACACGCCCCAAGCTGATTCACTCCGAGCATGGCATTTTGGACACCCTGATTACCTACGTGCCTGCTGACTGCGAGATGTTGCCCGAGCCGCCCAGAAACGAGGTCGTGACTCCCGTGGTAGAGCAGCCCTCTGTCACACTCATCGACAATGCTATTTCTACCCTCGGTGCGACGTTCAATCAGTTCGACACTCTCCAGCGAGCCGTGATGGCTCTGCGTGCGACCCGAGCGGATGACCGTGCGGATTGGATTCGAATCGGCATGGCGCTCAAGCATGCCGGCCAGCCAGTCGAAGCGTGGGTAGAGTTCTCTAAGCAGTCGCCAAAGTACCGCTATGGCGAGTGCGAGCGGCTGTGGCGTGGCTTCGAAGCTCGCACACTGACCGAGCGAACGATTTGGGCCATGCTCAAGCAGGATAATCCTGATGTCTTCAAGGAGCTCTGCTACAGTCGTCGAGACTTAGAACGGGCATTCGAAAAGGGTGTGACGCATCTGGGTATGGCTCAGCATTTCGTTTCCTGCCGTCCTGACCAGTACATGTACGACGGAGAGGGCTGGTGGTATATGGCGCGTAATCAAACGTGGGTTTTCTCTGGTTCGAAATTCCCACCCACCCTGTGTATCACCATCACACGAGTCCTAGAACCCGAAATCGAAGAGTATCGGGCTTCCATTCGGGCCAAAATCGCCAGGGAGGAAGACGGCAAAGACGACAGAAAGAGCAGTTGGAATCAAACGATGATGAAGAACGCTCTCGACTGTCAGAAGTCGCTGTATCAAAACGGCTTTCTCAAGTCAACGGCCGAGCTCTGTGCGGGCCTGTATGCCGAACAGACGAGCATCGTTCTCGAGAAGCATCAAAAGCGCAGCGTCCGAGAGCTGATGGACTCTAACCCCATGCTCTTCGCCTTTCAGGATGCCGTGTATGACTTCACCGCTAAGGATGGCAAGGCCATCGGAAAGCGTCCCATCGAGCCCACTGACTACATCGTTACCACGTGCGGCTATGACTATCCCACTCCAAACCCAGCGGTGCGCCAGCACATGGAGGAGGTGCTCAAGGGTATCTGGTCGAAGCAAGGCGAGTACGGTGACAACGGAGAGACTTACGAATACGTCATGCGCATCCTTGCTACTTCACTGTGTGGTGTGCGCTGGATGGAGGCCTTCTTTATCCTCACGGGCTCGGGTCGAAATGGCAAGGGTTTGTTGTTCGAACTGCTTCAGGCGGTCATGGGCAACTATTACTATCAGCTGCCGGTCCAGGTGCTGACGACCAAAATCGACAACCCTCGAGCAGCTAACCCAGACATCGCCAACTTGGTGGGTAAGCGCATGGTGTGCTCCACAGAGCCCGAAGCGAACGAGAAGCTACTAGAGGGAACCATTAAAGCCATGACAGGTGGCGACCCCCTCACTGGCCGTGCGCTCTATGGCAACCCCAACACCTTTAAGCCACAGTTCTGGCTAGGCATCCAGTGTAACGTTATCCCGCTCTTCAACGGCATCACACGCGGCGGCGCTCTTCGTAACAAGGTCATCCCCTTCCCCTTCGAATTCAAAGATGACCCACAGACGAACCGAGAGAAGCTCGGTGACCCCATCATTAAAAACGTGCTATGTAAGAGCGCCGAATGGCGCGACGAGATGTTTCATCTGCTGCTCGACCGCTTCGAGCACGTGCGTGGCAAAGCAGCGGATGCGATTCCGATGTCGGCACTGGTCAGGGAGCGTACAGACGAGTATGTCGCCGAAAACAACCTTATCGGGTTGTGGTGGCAGGAGCATTACGAGCCGGCAGATGGGGAGTACGTCCTTAGCAAAGATGCCTATCTAGAGTTTAAGGCAGACACAGGCTCGCACATCTCCGACAAGCAGTTCAAGGCTGGAATGGCCTTCAACCTTATCGACATCAAGAAAATTGGAAAGCGTGGACCCCTCAAAGACAAGATGGGCATCGCCGGTTGGAAGCGCAAGGAGCACGAAAATGTACCGGGCTCAGACGACGAGAAGGAGGAAGCTCCCATGTTCCGCATGTAAACACGTCACAGGGCCCCGAAAGGGGCTTTTTTTAGGTCGGCGGGGTGTGGTGGAGGAGGGTGGAGGAGGGTGGAGGAGGCGGAGGAGGCAAAAATGTAAAACTCTCCTAAGAATTCTCTCTCTCGTGTGGACTTTTACATTTTTGCCTCCTCCGCCTCCTCCACCCTCCTCCACTCTCTTCTTTCCCTCTCCTCTTCCCCCCAAAAATAACAAATGACCAATAGACCATGGAGTATAACAAGCCTAAGGACTTCTCTTAGTAGATAGGTAGACATGTCTCGCAATCCTCGAACCCGTGCCGCCCTCCTTGCTTTCGCCTCCGATGTGGTTCCACTCATTAAAGCTCGATTCGACGAGAGTGAACACAAAGACGAAAGTCACAGGTGGTTCAAACACGATGGATGGTTTTACTCCTGTCTTTCTAAGAAGTGCTGGGAGACAGGGCTAACTGAATACTACGTGTTACGCTATGATGACGTTGACGAGCACCATCAACGAGCGCCACACTCTTCGAGAGAGACCGCCTACATCTACAGAGAGGGAGTTTGTCGACTTCTGTCAGGAAAAGGGGCGGGTACCGACCCTGGCTTTATCTTCGATGGGTTCAGCATCCAGAACTTTAAACGCCACACTCTGTAGAAAATGGGACTCGAGCACGAGCTACGCCAGACCCTCGCACGCCTGACCCGACCCCTGTCAGCCCAGCCTCTGCGCTTCCGGCAATGGGTCGAGCGTATGGAGCGCATGGTCGAACGAGAGAGACTCAGCTCCAAAGCAAGCGGTCTGCGTACCAGCTCGGCGTGCCCTCCTTGTGTCGATACTTCTCGTGTCTAGCACGATACAACCTTCGGCGCTCCTCTGCGAGCGCCTTACTTGCTTTCAAATACGTGGGAAAGTCACCGGCTCCTGCCTCTCCCACCGTAGCCACCTTCTTGTTGTCTCGGAACACATCCAGCTTCTTACGAGGGTTGGCGCTGGGTCTCACGACGACGCCGAGACGCTTGGCCTGGTCTTTGGTGCGCTGGGTCACGACGTAGGAACTCATCTACCTCCTGTTGCGAATGTAATCCGAACACCCTGCGCCACATCAGTTCTGCGGTAGCAGGGCCTCTCTTCGGGAGCGGTGTGCCCTCCGGCACTCTCCAAATACTCACCTCTCTGTATACCATCTATCCAGAGACGAGAGGATGACCGACCCCGGTCGAACGCGGTCTAAAAAAATCGACGCCGCGTTAGAGCTTAAGGAGTTTTTATCTAACACCTGTATAGAGACACCTCCCGAACCATGTCAGACGCCGACCGCCTCGCCGCTAAACGTGAAGCCAACCGTATCCGCCAAGCCCGCTACTACGAGGCCAATAAGGCCAAGGTAGCTGAGCAACGCAAAGCACGCCGCAAAGCCATCAACAAAGAGCTCGCCGACTGCCGCGGTACAACCCCTCCTGCCGCTCCAGCCGCTCCGGCCCCTCAAGCTCCTCCGGCACCCAAGAAGCTCGGTCGAGGCACCGAGTCCGTTGGTGGCCGGATCACCAAAGTCAACGGTCGTGAATGGAAGCCCATCGCCGTCCCTCCTATCGTTATCCCACCGGTGGAAGAGCCCGTCCCTGCTCGCATCTCTCCCGAGGAGCGTCAGCGTCGTATCGAAGCCGCTCGCAAGTCTGCCCGAGGTGTCAAGAAGGGCAAGGGCAAAGCCAAGGCACCCGCCAAGCTCACACAAGAGCAAGCCCTTCAAATCATCGAGACCTCTGATGCCTTCGAATCGGATGGCTCCCGTAAAACGTATGTCGGTCACCTGCGCACAGTCCAGGACCTGTTAGGATGCGAGGACCTCCGCACCTGCTTCCAGGATGCCACGCAGGTCATCAAGCAGCTCGAGGAGGCACGACAGAAGCGAGACCCAAGCAAGACTTACAGCCTCAACAGCAAAAAGGCCTACGTTCAAGCCATCCTCAAGCTGTCTGACGTGCTCGGCATCGAGCTCACACCAGAGACAAAACAGCAGTATGTCGATGCTTTCGACGTCCTCAAACTGGATTCGAAGAAGCAGACAGAGCAACGTGTCGAAGAGGGAAAGCAGGAGCAGGGCCAGCCGAAGACGTTCGACGAGTATCTCCCAAGGGTGCGAGACACCTTCGGAACAGACTCGAAAGAGTACCTAGTCGCATCGTTATACTCTATCCATGGCTTTCGCGACAACCTCAAAGGCTTGCGCACCGTGCGAGAGATTGATGATAAAGGCGACAACCAGCTCATCGTACCATCCTCACGCGACAAACCCTACCGCATCTACCTCGCTCGCTACAAGACAGGCAATAAATACGGCCCAAAGACCATCGAGGTACCTCCAGAGATTGGCAAGCTCATCCGAGCCTACACAACTCAGAACAAGCTCAAGTTAGGCCAACCCTTGCTAGGCAGCGCATCCCTTTCCGGGTTCGTATCAGGCTTCAATAAACAGATGGGCCTACCCTTCACTATCAATAGCTTGCGAGAACTCCATGTAGCGCCTGTCATTGACTCGTTAGACTCAAAGGGCCGTGTGGAGCTCGCCAAGAAGATGGGTCACGCACCCGCAACGTCCGAGCAGTACCGGAAGAAAAAGAAGTAAGCTCACTGCCAGCGGCCCATAAGCTTCGACATGTAGGGGTTGGCGGACTGCTGAATGACCTCATCAATCTTCGCCAGGGTTCGCATCTGCTTACGGGCCTGTCGGACGACTCGACGGGGCGGTAGCTCGTCCTCGGACTCCTCGACCTCTGTCGTATCCAGCTCGGTCGTGTCCTCCTCGGTCTCTACGGGCTCCGGCTCGGGTACAGGCTTTGCCCGATGTGGCTTCGGTACCTTCGGTTTCGGCTTCGGCCCCGTACCGGACTTCTCGACCTTCACCCGCACATGTGTGCCAGCCTGTAGCTTCGCCTCGACTTCCTTGCGAAGCTCCTCCCGCATCCGCTCCTTCTCCTCTTCTAACGCCTTCTGCTTTGCCTCGCGGGCCTGCGCCCATCGTGCCTTGTTCGCTTCAATCATCTTCGCAAGGTTCTCTTTCTGCCTGTCAGTCTGTGGGCGCTTCGCGCGCTCCTTCAGAGTGCTCGGTCTGACGGCAACGGCTTCGATGGGCACCACAGCGGTCCCATCCTCTTCGTCGTACTGGAACTCTTTTTTCAACTTGGAGGGAGGCATTTTTATTATACAGTGCGAAAAGAATACAGCCCGTAAAAAATTCTCCACCCCCCATCAGAGATGTTCAAGGCCCCCAACATCACCCAGCTCATCCCGGAGAGCTCATTCATGACTGTCGAGCAGTTCAACAGTGAGCTCGTCCGGAAGCAGGTAGTGGACAAAGAGGCTCATCAGGCCTCCGTTAGACTCGCCCTGACTGCTGTGCTGAAGGAGAAGCTCAAGGAGAAAAAGCACCCATCTAAGTAAATGGAAGTCGTTGCCACATATCACCTGTACCTGTCGTCTCAGTACCGCACGTCCGGGACGACAAGTAACTACACCATCAACCTCGGAAAGCCCATCGTGCTCCAGAACCCCAACAACCGCTTCACGGTCCGTGTGGGAAGCGCTGAAATCCCGTACGTCTTCAAGCTCATCAACCCCTCAAACAGCACCATCAGCTACACCATCCAGAGAGGCAGCACCCAGAGCGGAACCTTTACGCTCTCCACGGGAAACTACACGATTCTAACGCTCCTCACCGAACTAAAGACCAAGCTCTTTACCAGTATACAGACACTCACAGGCTGGAATGCTACTGCCCTCGCTTCTTTTGTATATGACCGCACAACTGGAAGGGTCAGCCTCTCCCTCACTGGAGCCGACGGGGTCGGAACGGTCATTACGGTTGGGACTGGTTCTCCTGTGTTTCTGCGTTGCCTCGGCTTTAGCGATGCATTCGCTTTCGGACATACCGGAACACTGCCCATCGTTGCCGTCTCCACGCAAAACGTGAACGTTAGTCAGAACACTGCCGTTTACATTCGCAGTGATACCCTCGCGCAGTCCCACAGCTACGAAGCCATTGTAGGCACCAACGGTCTGACGGATATCATCGCCAAAGTCCCGATAACCTCCAACCCACAGACTTACATCCATTGGACCAATATGGTGGACCTCGAGAACGAGATTAACAACCGCCTGATAGACAGTATCAACCTCTACCTCGGGGACGCGCAGAGTCAAGAGCTCGACCTCGGCGGCTTGGACTGGACATGTCGCCTCACGGTGAAGGAGTGGGCCACGTCAGGCAAGGAGTCGGACGACCTCGCCCGCAATATGGGAGGAGATACCCAGCTCCCGCAGCTCCTCATAGAGCGACAGAAGGCACTGGACAAACTGATGCGGTTGCGCAGCAAATTATCGGGCTCTTTGGTAGTAGATGCCCCGCAAGCAGAAGCAGAAGCAGCGCCAGAAGCAGACACAGCGGCAAACCGTCGTAGTCAACGTCGCAGCGCCTAGACGGAAGGGAAAGCGCCAGGCAGCTCCCGCCCGACCCCCTCCGACACCCCAATATATCCCGTATCCGGTCCCACAGCTTCGAGGTCCTGACCCAGTCGTACCATCACAGGCATCACTGATACAGCTCATCGAAGCGCTACAGCCACTTAAAGCCCCAGTGGCCCCTGCCGCCGCACCCATTCCCGAGGCCGCACCCATTCCCGAGGTGGTCAAGGGGAAGACCGAGAAGGTTGGCCCCACCCGTATCGAGTCCCCCGCCTCTCCGATGGTAAAACCGGTAGGTCCAGTTGTCTCTGCGGCTCCCTCGAGCGCATCGGCGTCGACACCCGCAGAGAGAGCAGAGATGGCCGCCGCGCAGCTGCCAGCATCACATGACTGGACAGAGGCAGAGCTCCGCTCACTTAACGAAGGGAAGAGTTCCATCCCAGGCGGCATGACGCTTCGCAAGCTGGCCAAAGAGCTGGGTGTTATCGTTCCTCGAAATACGAACAAATCTGGACTGGTCCAGTTGATTATTAACAGAGGTCGAGCAGCGGAAGCGGCCCCTCCAGCCCCCGCGACCCCTCCAGCCCGCGCAGCCCCTCCAGCCCCCGCGGCCCCTCCGAGGAAGATTCCCCGCCCGAAGAAGGCCCCGCCACCGGCTGCGCCTTAACCCATATCCGATGTGCTACTGTCTTGCGATGGGCTGAACGATTACTGTAATGGATGCGAGCCCCGCAATCACACACGATAAGACGACGAGCCTTCTCGAGTATAACGCTTCTATTGCGCTCGTAATAACTGGGAGATGGCATGTCTACTCTAGGTCACGAACTGTTCGGGACTCAAAATACCCCAATCCTCGGCGAGCTTCTTCGCCTTGATACCGTACTCGGAGAGGTAAGAACCTACATCCCTTTCGCTTGTCTGACGCAGATTCGATATCAGCCGGTCATCTGACTCCCGTACAAGGTCCCGCAGCTCCTTGTCCGAGATTCGACCCTTATCCTTCTGCTTGCGGAAGTTGTCGTAGTCGAGGTCATGCTGTCGACAAGCCGCATCCGAAGCGTTGATAGGAGCCCCCGCATCCAACGAGTTGCCAGGACCACAGTAGCGGTATCCGCCTGGTGCCGTAAAAGCACCTTTTAACCAGTTGCCAGCCGTGTAGGACAGGTTGGAAACAGTCTGCTTCGCAGAGTCCCACAGATTGGATAAAAACGACATGGTGTATCTATTACATGCCGGGCAAATTGATGCGCTTCGACCGAAGGAACTGCGTGACCTTCTTGACATGGGGCAAAGGCACGACCAGCTCCCCTGGCATAAGACGAGTCAGAACGCGGTCGGGGTCATCAGACTTTAGAACCCCGTCGGGAATGTTCACGTCACTGTAGTTGACCATACCACCGGATGCCATCGCTTTGGGCTTCAGAAGCGTAATATGCTCCGTGGGGGGAGCGAGAGAGAACATCGCACGGCCTGGACACATCTGCTAAGGGACGAGAGAAAGAAGCGACGGCACCCCTGCCAGGCTTAGCAGCGCATCCCAACACGCTGCCTTTACTCTCTCTCCAAGCCAGCATGTAACGCGCACAAAAAACGCCAAATGCTCTTCAGCATCGAGGGAGCTCGGACCTTTTTGGCTAACAGCAGCCGGTCGAACTCGCTCTTGAAGGCCTGGCGGGCCGGCATGGTTCTAACACAGTTCTCCGCACGGAGGTCCTGCGAAAAGTCGTCGTGGCCATCAAGGCGCCCAATGACACACACGACGTGGTAGCGAGAAAGGTCCTCCTTTGCCAACGTGTCTCGGTGAACCTTGGAATGAAGGTCGAAAACAGCATAGTCGAACAGGTGTGACGCCATCGGGATATTCCTATACGACTCGTGGAAGACCAACACCTTGCCGTAGGAGCGCAAAAGCTCGAGCTCTTCGGGTTGGAGCGCTCGGGAGCAGGCGAGGATGAACGGACGAGCATCCTTCGGGCCATCGACTTCCTTGACGTCGGAGGGGTCTACCTCCCGTTTGATAACGGGCGGGAGCGAATCGAGAATGGACATGCTATACTGTGGGCTTCGATTTTCCTCCGGCAAGTTGCTGGACCAGCATCGCGAGTTTATTCAATCGCTCTTCCGTCTTCGCCTTGTAGTCCGCGAACTCCTTCTCCTTTGCTCGGGCATCCGCCACCCATACGGCTTCGCGTGCTTCCAGCACAGCCAGACGTGATGACAAGGCCTCTATCATTCCCTTTTGTGTCTCCGTTTCATGCTTCAACTCCTGGCATCCAGCCACCGCCAAAAGACCAAACTGTGTTTTATCAACGGTTCGCACATCATCCTCGCACGTTCCATAAACAAACACACGCTCAGTAGCGACATATCGCTCCTCGTCGTGCTTCTTCCACTTCTTGACTTTGATACGCTTGCCTCGCACCTCCACCACCTCCGTGGTTTCCTCATACTCTTTCTTATCCTCCTCGTCATAGGTAAAGAGGCGAATAGGCTTCCCTGTATATGCGGTGTCCTGCTCTGTTGTCATCTCCAGCCATACGAACTCTCCACATGAAGTACAGTTATGAGCCGTTGCTTCTTGATAGATGTTTGGTAAAAACTCCTTGCCTTGGCTGATGAGGTATGGGTATTTTTCCTCAATCTCTTGAGCAATGACTCCCCAGTAATTATGGGGCTGGGCGATATCAATGTGATTATAGGACACAACACGGATGTCATCTATCGTCTCTAACGCATTCACCACGGGTTGTATATCTTTTTTCTTGCGAATATCGGAATAAGCCATAAAACGAGCGCCGCCCCACGTATCAGCCATCGCTGAATAGGAACTCCACCCACAGGTATAACCTATACCGTTAG
>VFQS010003817.1_pt1 | contig 11296 bp, 14 predicted proteins | sample 3512361 | NCBI WGS metagenome assembly VFQS01 (sample SAMN10412375, study PRJNA504923) | tailings metagenome | isolation source: Relicate 1 Philex TSF3 active mining | place: Philippines | reverse complement strand
GGGTGTTGGTCACCCCCCAGTTCGCACCAGCGTTCTCCAGGATCTGAACCATCGGGAGCCGCCGAGCAATCCACAGCTGGGCCTCCGCCACCCGCCGCTCGATCTCGACCCGGCTGGGTCTCGGCACCGGGTTGTCCTTCCGGCGCTGCCGTGGAGGATTGCCCGGCCCCACTGGCCGGCTGGGGTCGACACCCTCCTGTGATGTGCAGATCGGGTTGCCGTCGTCGTCCTCCCTGCTGGCGGCCACACGCAGCAGATCGACCGCATCGGCCGGCGCCTGATGGGGAGGTGGGCTGCGCAGCGGCCTGCGGCCACGGCCATGGCGACGCTCAGCCATCGGTGCCCCCGGCGGCGGCTGTGCCGCTGGCGATTGCCCAGTGGAGCAGCGCCAGGGCATCAGCCTCGTTGTCATCCACCGGGCTGTGGCCCAGGCCGCGGACAGCGGCGATCACCTGCTCCTTGCTGGCGTTGCCCTTGCCGGTGATGAAGCGCTTGATCGTCCCGACCGGGACGCCCTGATAGGGGATGCGGTGGTGTTCGCAGAACGAGCCCAGCTGGCCGAGGAAGCCGCCATACGCGTGGGCGGCATTGACGCCGGCATGACGGCGCACCTCCTCAAAGACCACCTGATCGATCAGTGGCTGCCCTGGTGAGGTGGGCGAGTGGCTCAGCTCCGTGAGCCAGCGCTGGAAGCGCAGAAAGCGCATGCCGCCGCCCTCGTAACGCTGAGGCCGGAACGGCTGGCTGCCACTGCAGATGCGGCCGCTGCGCTCCTGCAGCGCCCAGCCAGTGCAGGTGCCCAGATCCAGCGCCAACACGGCCGTACCGGCCGCCCCGGCGGGGAGAGCAGCCAGATGAGGGAGCTGGAGAGGCGCAGCGGCGAGGGCCATCAGGCGGAGGGGAGCTTGACGGTCCAGAACGGCCGGCCATGGCGGCGGACGGCGGTGCCGTTGCCTTCGGCCGTCTTGCGGGCGAGCTTGAGCTGCTGCTCCAGGGCCAGCACCGGCTCGGGGTAGGTGAACTGCACCCGGCCCGGACTCCAGGAGAAGGCGGTGTCGTTGAAGTGGAACGAGGCATCCACATCGCCGCGCTCATGCAGCTGCTGCAGCTGATCGAGCAGGGCGCCCAGCTGATCGTCGAGGGAGCGCTGCTGGCGCTTGATGGCGACGACGGTTTCGAGCAGGCGATCGATCGCTTCCTCCCCCTCGCCGAGGGAGGCGATCAGGGCATCAGCCGTGAGGGAGGCGCAGGCTTCCGATGCGACAGAGGTGATCACCCCTTCCAACTGCACCATGGCCGACCCAGGAACAGAAACAACCACCGTGCCTCAGGACTCTGAGGAGAGCTTAGCGGCTCAGCAAGTGAGCCTCATAGGTCAGAACGGCCAGTGGGCTTCTGCGTAGGCGGTGTAGGCCGCCGCCCAGGCCGCCAGACATTCCTGACGGCTGTAGAGCGGCGAGAAGGAGGTACCACCGGGCCGGCACCAGATCGTCTGGCCGTAGTCAATCCAGTGGCCGTGGCTCCACTCCAGGGCCATGTAGCCCCCCAGCTGGGCGCGGGTGCAGTAGGTGCTGCCATTGGCGCCAAGGCTCTTGAGATCCGCCAACACCCGAGCCGGGCCGATTACGCCCTGGGGCCGTCCATTGGGGATCGGCAGCTGGTCATCGAGGAAGGCCGTGTCGTAGGTGCCGGCGACGTTGCGGACCAGGCAGCAGGTGGCACGCTCTGAAGCGATCACCTCCACCTGCTCCCAGCGTTCATGGGTGAGCAGGGGATGAATCCAATCCGCGTAATCGCCATCAGCGAGCGTTCCCAGCTCAACCAAGGGATCGCCTTCCGGCAGTGGCGCCGACTCCAGATCGGCTGGTCGCCGCGCCGTAAGAAACAGCTCCATCGCCCGATGGCAGGCATTCCCGCGCGGCGCCCACACCTGCCGCGTCGCCTCAATCCGCCCCATGGCGAACTCCCCCTTGCCATGGGCCAGCACCCCGGTGATCGAGACCGGGAAGAGGTGGTCGCCCAGCCAGTAGCGGTGCTCCGGGTCGCGGCGCTCCAGGCCGGGGATGGGGGTGAGCCAGGTGGTCATCAGTGGTGGGCTGCTTGGGAGTGAAGGGCTGCGCCGCCTCGGGAGGAAGAACGGGGGAGGGGGTGTTTGCCGACGTAGGGATCGGCAGTCAGATCAACTGGGGCACAACCGATCTCGCTGGTTGCCGATTTGCCGATTTGCCGACACCCCCCATGGGTGCCTGCGAGCAGAACCCCTGGGAGAGAAGAGATCAGCGTGAAAGAGGAGAAAGGATCGGCAAACATCATCTCTTCCCTCACTTCCGTTCTCCCGCAGTGGATCTCGTTGCCGATCGCCTATCGGCAACCGTCGGCAAAGGATCGGCAAATCGGCAGTCACGGCAGTTCTCCGGTCGCCTTGTAGGAGGGGGTTCCGCGCCTGCTGTGCTCCACCTCCCCGACACCGAGCTCGGCCAGAGCGTCCATGGCAGCCGCTGCAACAGCCGAGTCGATGTCGCGGCGTTGCGCCTTGGTCAGCCGTTTGGCGATGTCATGCCACGAGGCCGACCCTTTCGCGACAGCGATCCGGTGGATCAACCGCATCAGATCGTTGGCGCCTTCGGCCACCTTCTGATGCAGGCCCATCGTCCAGGTGTTGATGTGATCGACCAGCACGCAGGCCCGCTCCATCAGCTCCACCGACACCTGCTGGCTGTGCCAGCCATCGGTGCAGCCCTGATGCAGCAGGTGGAGCAGTGCGGCGATGCGGAGCGCCTTGCCGGCGGCCTTGCCGATCAAGGCCCCCTGGGCGGCGATGGTGGTGCGGTGCACATCCGCCTGGCAGCGGGCCTCGTAGTGCACGAAATACCGGCGCGCGTCGGGCGCGAGCGCCAGGGTCTGACGCGGTTGGACGTACACGTAGCGGCAGAGCGACTCCAGCAGCTCGCTGGCCCAGCTGGCCTCCTGCTGCTCCTGCTCGGTCTCGAACTCCGGCAGCGGCACCACCCGCTCAGGGAGAGGAATGAACAGAAAGCGCGCCCAGAGTCCCGAAGCATCGCCATTGGCGACGAGCGCCTCGAGGATCGCCGGCTGGATCGTGCCGCAGATCGAGAGATGGCAGCGCTCGTAGAAGCGACCGCCGCCGGTCTTGCTGATGCGCAGGGAGGAGAAGCCTGATCCGTCGTAGGCCTCAAGCAGCTGTTCCTCATCGGAGCCGCGGCCGGAGCGGTAGGCGTTGAGGTTGCCGAACATGCCGGCCAGCTCATCGCGGTGGATCAGCAGGCCCAGTCCCCGTTCCTCCTGGAGCTGCAGCTGTTCCGCCAGGGCCTCAGCGGTGAAGTCCGAGACCACCAGGTGAACAGGCTGGGGCTGGGGTGTGCGCTCGCTGGCCTTGACGCCGCGGTTCTGCTCCTCCCAGGCCCGGAAGGCCCGCGAGTTCTGCCTGGCCAGTTCGATGCGCAATTCGTGCAGGGGATCCAGTACCAGGAGGCGCGAGACGGGTGTTTTCTTGGCGCCGGAACGCGCAACGAGACAGCCGTAGAGGTTGAGCGGCACCCGGTAGCTGGCGGCTTCTGAGGCGACGACCTGGGTGCCGAGCTTGACGACACCGGAGACGGCGACGAGAAAGCACATCAGCGCGGTGACGTCATCTGCCGGGAGTGAGCGGCAGCGGATGCGCAGGGCCGCCGCCAGCGATGGCGGGCAGATCCAGTCGAGCGTCAGGGCCTGCGACAGATCCCGGCGATCCTGCGCTGCCTTGATAGTCGCCACCTCGGCGGCGATCGCCTGGGCGGCGTCCTGTTCGGCCTGGATGGTGCGCAGCAGGTTGCGCAGGTCATAGGCACTGCGATCAGCCAGAGCGGCGAGCTCAAGGACCAGGGCCTCCAGCTCCTGACGGGAGGCGCCGTCGCTGACGGCCCGCTGCAGGCGCTCGCGCACCTGATCGAGCGTGAGCGTGACCGGAGACGCGTGCGTCGGTGTGTTGGCCTTGTTGGCTTCTGGTGCTCGATCGCGATGCGGCGGCGGCTTGGCCTTGAGGTCCTGACGGCTGATGTCGACGCCCCAGGTCTCGCGCAGAAAGGCCCAGGTGGAACCGGGGCTGATCTGATTGGGGGTGCTGCGGAAGTAGGAGGGCAGATCGCGGATTTCCCTGCAGCAGGTCTCCTGCAACAACTGCTGGGCATCGGTGGGGCCGAGGTCCACGTGCAGACGCATCGCCAGCTTCATCAGCTGCTGGTACTGGCCGGCGCCGTGGCGGAAGGGCGGAATCTTCAGTAGTGCCTCGCGCAGCGTCTCGGGTGGCCGCGGGGGGAGATCACCCGTAAGCTCGTCGTCCTGAGCCAGTCGCTGCAATTCCGGGCAGGGGCCTGTCTCCGGCGACGCGTCGATGAACGCATCAGGCTCCACCCATTCCGCGATCTGCTCCAGGGAGTAGCGAATGCCGGAGGCGCTGTAGATGGTGGTCATCCCCTGGGCGGAGCCATCGGCGCCGATGTAGCTGCCGCCCGGCAGGCGCATCACCCGCGACGGGTTGCGGTTGGTGGAATCGGCGCCGGTGATCTCGATCAGCGCGGCCTGAATCGGAATCCACTGCGCTGGGGTGATCGGCTCGCTGAGCACCCAGTAGAGATGCGCCGACTTGCCGCCCGTGGTGATCGAGATGGTGGGTTCACCCAGCCCGTAACGCTGCCAGGCGGAGAGTTGCCAGGGAACTGGTCGGTCATCCCATTCCAGGAAGAAGGCGCGGCAGGCGGTGATCTGAAGATCGGTGTCGCCGCCGTCGTTGACGACGAGGTACACGCCGCGGCCCTCCTGCTGCCATCGGCTGGCGGCGGCCAGGTCATACGGGCCCTTGCGGGCCTTGATGCCGTGGGGGCGGTGCTCCGGGTGCCACTTGTTGGGGTTGTCGCGGTGCGGGAAGGCACGCAGACGCGCGGTGGTCGGCTCCTTGCCCAGCAGGGTGAGGAACCGATCCGCCTGGGCCGCATCGATCGGCGGCACGGTCACCACGGCAGCGGGATCGGCTGATGGGCGTGAAAGTCATCACCGGCCATCGACGGGCCGTGCGATGGCGGATTGGAACTGCTCCTGCTGGATGACGCGATCGAGCACGACTCGCAGCACAGCAGAGCGGGAGATGGCGCCTTGGCTGCGGAGGTGATCGAGCCACTCCAGTTGGCGTTGGGTGATCACGACGGAGACAGGCATGGTGGGAGGCAACACGGAGAGGGGCGAGCGACGGGGCTGACTAAGAGCGTAAGCCTGCCCTTAGGAGGCTGAGCCGAGGAGAAGGCTCCTGCGAGGCGGAGAAGGTCGCTAAACCTCAGATGGCCACGATGGTTTTGGTGATTGTGAAGACTTCTGCAGGCTCAGCTTCCCAAGGCAACAGGCGGCATGGAGGAGCACCTGCCGATCCGCTGCCGCGCCGAGGAGGTGGCCGAACAGCTGCGCCTGGTGGTGAAGGGCCTGCCGTTCCTGGCAGATCGCAGCTGGGAGGAGGTGGGCTGGGGCCGGATGCGGATCGAGCTGCTCACTCTCTGGCGGGTGGAACTCCTGCTGGAGCCCTATCGCACAGCCGGCACAGAAGCAGGCGCCTGGCCGGTTGCTCTCTCACGGGTCGACTGGGCCGCCGCCCCCGATGGCCGCTGCTGGGACTACGGCTGCCAGCGGGATGACTGGACGCTGGGCCCAGACAGTCGCCTGGTGGAACCGCTGCAGTTCCTGAGCCCAGGGGAGCGGAACACGCTGGAGGCCCTACTGCGGGAGGCCCGCTGCTGGCCCGAGCCGATCGCCCATGAACCACTGGCTCCCGCGGTGGTGCTGGAGGAGCGGATCCGCCCCAAGCGGCGTCGGCGAACAACCAGAAAGCGAAGCCACCCAGGAATTCCCTGATTACCCACTGGCTTGAGTGGCTGAGCCGGTCTTAGAGTCTGACCAATGAAGCCAAGGGGACCATGGGCAGCATGTTTCAGTCCTACGTGGACAGCCAGGCCGCGGCCCGGGAGGATTTCGGGCGCATGCTGCGGCTCTGGCGAGAGCGCAACGGCTGGACCCAGTACACGGTCGAGCGCTGGGGCCGTGAGGCCGGCTTCCGCACGGTCTCCAGCGGCAACATCTCGATGGTGGAGCAGGGCAAGGCGGGGGATCTGCGGGCCCAGGCCCATTTCCAGCTGGCCGATGTCAACCGCCGCATCGCTGAAAAAGACTGGGGCACCGTGAAGAGCCAGGAGATCCGCCAGGCACTGGCGGAGGCCACAGCGATCCGCGGCGATGACGGTCAGCTCTGGGGACCGACTGAGTTCTGGAGCTGCTACGTGGGCCTGCTGCCGGTGCCGCAGACCTACCGGCGCCCGGACAACGAGCCGATGCCGGAGGTGAGCGCCGATCTGGCGACCGAGCTTTCCGCGCAGTGGCGGCAGCAGTTCACCCAGGAGGCCAGCCGCCGCGGCCTCGATCCGATCGAGACGCTCCAGGGTGTAGCCCGGCAGGCACCGGCCGCCCAACGCAAGACGCTGCGTGCGGTGCTCGCCTCCTTCCGCGACTACGAGGCCGGGGAACTGGCGGAGCTGTGGGAGGGGGAATGGCTGCCGGAGCGCTGGATCCGCCTGTGGAGCGAGGGGCTGGAGCCGGCCGACGGCGGCGAGGATGGCGAGGCGACCACGGCGTAACGAAATCCTGAGCGATGCATTGCGGCTCAGAGTCCTGAGCTTCTAAGGTGCCAGGAGAGCGGGCGTCGGTCCCGCCGTCACTGCCATGTCACCCACCACCGCCGCGGGACTGCCTGCGGCAGAGCAGCGCGCCGCAGGGCCGCCGCCTGTCCCCCATGAGAGCAGCACGGATCCAGCCGCGCTGCTGCAAGGCCAGCGTGCCGCCGAATGCGAGCTGGCCGATGCCCTCGCTCGCTTCCAGTCGGAGGTCACCCCGGCTGCCGAAATGTCACTGCCCGCTGTGGTGGAGGCGGCCCGCGGTGCCTTCCGCCTGGGCTTTGCCTACACCTCCTGCCGCGGCCTCGATGACGACGGCCACCCCCTGCTGGAGGTGACGGTGATGCACCGCGGCGGCGACCAGCTCAGCAGCCAGGTTCGCCTCCCGGCCGAGGAGGCCGAGCAGGAGTTCACCCAGGCGGCACGGCTGTTGGCGCAGCTGCTGGGCATCCCGGTCCTTTCTGCGCGCGAGCAAGCTCAGCAATCCAAGGCTGAGGCGTTACGTGAAGAGGGTGCAACCCCTGCATCAGCTGGCGTAACGGCCGTCACGCCCGTAACGGCGCCACCGTCACAGGAGGTCGAGCCGGCCAAGACGGCCGCGCCAACGACAACGGCTTCCGCTGCAGAGGCTCCTGACTCCCCAGAAGCCTCCCCGCCCGCAGAACCCACCCCGGCGCCGCCGGCTCCTGAGGCTCCAGTCGACACCATCGGCCCCGGTTCCCCGGATGCCCCCGGCACGGAGGAATCGCTGCGACCCCTGGGGGATGAGGAGCGCGAAACGCTGCTGGAGATGATCCGCTCACTGAGGCCTGTCGAGGCGAGGCGGCAGTTCCAGATCGCCTTCCGCCATCACTTCAACGTGCCCAAGGAGGCACGCAGCATCGCGGGATTCATCACCCAGCAGCGGCACAAGGACTTCGTCGACCACTTTGAGCGCGAGCTCGCCGATCTCCCTCCCGCGCCCCCGGAAGCAGAAGCGACCCCGGCTCCTGCATCGGCACCAACGGAGGCCGCATGAGCGAAGCCAACTCCCGGCGCAATCGCCGCCCGCGCAGCTACGGCGAGCGCCCATCGATCAGCCAGAACCGTCACTACGTGCAGGTGATGGTCTACGGCGACTGCCATCAGCGGCTGCGGGAGCTGATGGAGCGCCACAACCTCTCCGCCAGCGGTGCGGCCCATCACCTGATGCGGCTCGGCGCGGGCCTTGATCCCCTCCCACCCCTCGATCAGATCCATGGCCACTGAAATCCTCTATTCCCCCCTGGCGGAAGTGCGCTGGGCCCACCTGGTCGAACCGCGGCCGCAGATGGACCCCGAAAAGCCGCTGGCCTGGTCCGTCGATCTACTCCTCCCGCTGGGAGAGCCCACTAGCAAGGCATTTCTCGAGACGCTGGAGCGCCAGTTCATCGAGGCCCACGGCAGCAAGAAGCGCCGCAGCGACAAGGGTGAACCGTGGAAGCCCGACAAGGAGCAGCCCAGCCAGCTGATGGTTGTGAAGTTCAAGGCGCAGCAGCTGACGCGCCGCGACGGCAGCCAGGCGCCTGGGCCGCGGTTGATCGACGCCCGCAAGCAGCCCTGGAATGGCGCCGCCATCGGCAACGGCAGCCGGCTGGTGATCGCCTACGTGATCCACGCCTGGGACAGGCCCGAGGGGGTGGGCATCACGCTCATTCCTCGCGCAGCCCAGGTGGTGCACTACGTGCCGTACCAGGAGAGCGACCCCACCCAGGGTTTCCAGGAGCAGGAGGGCTACAGCCAGGCGGAAGCGGCGCTGGCCGATGGCGGATACGACGAGTTCGCCAACGACGAGGAGGTGCCGTTCTGATGGACAACCTCCGCCCTGGCGTCACCCGACGACCATCTCCCCAGCTGCCGGCCTTCTGCCGCACGCGCAGGCCGGTCACCACAACGGTGCGGGTCAGCACCTTGCAGCAACTGTTGTGGCTGCTCTGGCTGGTGCTGGCGCTGCAGCTGAGCACGCTCCTGCTGATCCTCGCCGGCCCGGTCCCGGCACCGGTGCGGCCTGTGGCCACGGCGCTGGTCTTGCCACCGAGCGTTCCGATGAGCGCAGCCCAGATCCCCTCCGACCCCACACCTTTTCAGCCATGAGCAGCACAACCGCTCTGGTGCCCTATCCGTTCGAGGGGCACCGCATCCGGGTGAGCACCGATGAGCACGGCGAAGCCTGGTTCGCCGCCGCGGATGTCGCCGTGGCCCTGGGCCAGCACCCGATCGCCAGGGCGCTGGCCAGCCTGCGGGAGGAGGAACACTGCCTCCATTCCCAGGAGGGCCCCGGCAGCGAGGGCTGCACCCTGGCTCTGATCAGCGAGGACGGCCTGTTCCGCCTTCTGCTGAAGAGCGAGAGCCCAACTGCCCGGCGGATGCGGCGCTGGCTGACCCACGACCTGCTGCCCGTCATCCAGCGCAGTCACCAGCACGCAGCCCCGCAGGAACGAAACCCGGTCGAGGCGATCCGCCGGCAGACCGCAGCAGCGGTTCTGCGCGAGGCCGACGAGATCATCGAGCTCACCGGCGTCTCCAACGCACAGGCCCTGCTCAGTGCCCTGGAGCGAATCCAAAACAACGGCGCCGTCACCGAAGCGGCACCCCAGGGGGCCTGCAGCCTCACGCGCCATGCCAGTCCCGAGCAAGGTGGGCAGCTGCAGCGGTCACCGCGACCCGATTCGCGGCCCCTCCCATCTCAGCGCCCAGCCGTCGCCTGGCTGACGGCCGACCAGGTGGCGGACCGCCTTGATCGCACCCTCCGCGGCACCAACCAACGCCTGGCAGCCACCGGTCTCCAGATCCGCAACGACGAGGACGACTGGCAGCTCACAGAAGCCGGCCGCGACTGGGGCATCGCCCTGCCGCTCTGCAGCCACGGCGAACGCCGGCAGCAGATCCTCTGGGACCCGGCGGTAGTGACGTTGCTGGAGGGGGAGGACTGAATGGAAGCGACCGCACGCCCGAAGACGTGGGTGACGACCAGAGAGATCTGCCTCGTCACGGGCATTTCACGAGCGACCTTGTACCGCAACGTGCAGCAGGGGGTGTTCCGGATGGGCATCGAATGCCGCCGGATCAATCCCATGGCTGAGCGGGGCCAGGTTCAATGGCATGTCCCCAACGTGGAGGACCGCTTACGGAAGGCCTCCGCAGAAGCAGAACGGCAGCGGAGGCTCAGGCAGGGACTCTGATGCCAGCGAGGTCCCCGACCGTCAGCCGGCATCGGTTTCTGCAAGCCGCCGACGCCTCAGTTCTCTCGCCCTGATCTTCTGCTCGGCCTTCGTGATCCAGCGCTGGTAGTGACGGCGATGAACCGCTTCTGAGTGGCCGAGGGACTCGGCTGCATCCGCAGTCGTCCAGAACGGGATCAGATCCGGTGAGCAATGCACCCGGCGCGCCCAGCAGTGCCGCAGGTCATAGGGCGAGAGGCGGCGGCCATCTTCAGCCAGAGGTGGGGAGAGACGACTGCACTGAGTCGAGACAGCCTGGCCCACCAGATTGTTGGCTCGGTCGGAGCGGATGGCCGGCAGACGCATCTGCCGCAGCGACCAGCGATCGATCCACTCCTCGGGCGCAGGATGGGAGACGTGGAATCCCGTCTTGGTCTCCGGCAGGACGGTGACGAGGGCATCCTCGTCGGGGGGCCCTTCCAGATGGAACGCTTCATGGGGGCGAAGGCCATAGGTGGCGAGCATCCCGAAGACCCACTGCCACTGAGGCCGATCCCCAAGGCTGTCGATCCAGGCCACGATGGCTTCGTCGCTGACGAGTGAGCGGTCAGCCACCGACACCGCGCTGTAGGTCGAGGCCTGCCGCAAACGCAGCACGTCCTCACGCAACAGGTCGGTCAGGCCGGCATCAATCAGTTTGACGGCAGTGTCACAGCGCGCGAGGTAGTCGCGCTTCGCAGAGTCCTGCTCCTGGATCCAGGCCAGCACGGCTTCGCCAGAGGGATCCCCATGCCGCTTCTCCAGCGCGTTGAAGTGGGCACCGAAGGCCGTGGTGCTGCGCAGGCCCTGACGGGCCAGCTCCTGCCTGGTCGCCTGGACGAGCATCACCCAGCCGCTGAAACGCCTTCCAGGCCGCTGGTGAGCAGGCGCAAGCTGCGCGGGGAGTGAACCACGAAGCTCCTTGATCTCGCAGGCAAGCTCGTAAGCGCGTCGCGCAGCGTTGGCTTCCTCGGAATGGATCCCGGTGGTGCGAATCAGGGGCGGATCCCGGAAGGGCCCTCGCAGGTAGAGATAGGGGCTCTGCGACGTCAGCCGCAGCCGAAAGGGGTTTCCTTCCCGGCGCAGCTGCCGGTTCCAAGTCTGCACCTGTTCAGCACTGGCCTGGGCCATGGAGCTGTCTCAGAGGGGCCGCTGGGGCTCGATACAAACACTCTACTTTTTGCTTTACAAAAAACCGCGCCAGGGCGGCACAGCGTGAGCCTCCCTGGCTCAGGTTGAGACAGGAGCGGAGCTGCCGCCACTCGTCAGATCGCCTGCCGGAGCTGGCGTTTTTGAGTGGTGGAGCGGTGGGTCGAGAAAGCCGGTGACTGGATTTGAACCTGCGACCTACTGATTACGAATCAGTTGCTC
>VFQS010003816.1_pt1 | contig 11297 bp, 8 predicted proteins | sample 3512361 | NCBI WGS metagenome assembly VFQS01 (sample SAMN10412375, study PRJNA504923) | tailings metagenome | isolation source: Relicate 1 Philex TSF3 active mining | place: Philippines | reverse complement strand
TGCCACGGCTGCCTGCTGATCGCCGAAACCAGCTGCGAGCAGCGCAACCAGTTCCTCGATCGCGCCTTCGTGGTGCCCACCCTGGATGTGACGGACGCCGCCTTCTTCCCCGCCGAACTGCCATGAGCCAGCCCCTGCTGGCCCTCAGCAGCGGCGAACTGCAGCGCCTCGCGGCCTGCCTGCGGGCACTGCCGGCCCCCCCCGGCGAGGCAGCGCTCAACCAGCACCAGATCGCCGCCGATCGGCCAGAGCTGCGGCAAGCCCTGCTCGCCTGGCTTGGGGATTGGAGGCAGCGCGGGGGCAGCAACGCCAGCCTTGAGCTCACGCTCAACCTGCTGCTGGAGCAACGCCAGGGCCAGGGCAGTGGCCAGGCGGAGCTGGTGTGGTCGGGGCCCCAGGGGGGAGCGGGCGACATCACCCGGGATCAGGCGGTGTTGATCCGCGAAATGGTGGAGCGCTGCACCCAGCGGCTGCTGATCACCACCTTCAACATCTGGCGCGGCGGCTTCATCGCCGAGCTGCTCGATCACCTGCAGCATCGCCTGGAGGCCAACCCGGAGCTCAAAGCCCGCCTCGTGGTGAACATCCCCCGCCCCCGCGGCAGCAGCGTGGCCGCCGATCAGCTGCGCCAGGCCTTTGTGCACGACACCTGGCGGCACCTGTGGCATCCCGGCCGGCCCCGCCCCCAGGGCTTTTTCGATCCGCGCTCCCTCGATCCGGCCCGCGAGCGGCCCTGCGTGTTTCATGTGAAGTGCTGCGTGGCCGATGGGGAGCTGCTCGTCACCAGCGCGAACCTCAGCGACAGCGCCCAGCTCGACAACTGCGAGCTCGGCATCCATTTCCCCGGCGGGGGGCCTGCTGCGGGCAACAGCCGCGCCGATGCCGTGTGGCAGCACTTTGACCGACTGATCACGCGACAGCCACCTGCGCTGGTGCCGATTGAGGCCGAGCTCCCCGAAAGTGGTCAGTGACCCGCAGACTCGTCGCGGCCGATCAGGTCAGCCGTCGTCACGGGCTCTGCGGGGTAGGTGATCCGATCAAGAATCACCTGAATGCGCTCACCGAAGCGTTGGGCCTGTTCGTCCACCAGCCGCGCCGCCAGATCGGAGTTGCCGCCGCTGCGGCGGGTTTTCTGCAGGATCGTCTGGCGGGAGAGCTGCACGAGTTGCTCGAGCCGCACCACCCGCTGCCGCAGGGCCTGCACGATCAGCTCGCGATACACAATGCAGTGGTAGAAGCGGAACTCAGGCTCGAGCTGGCCCATCTCCTGCGCGATGGTGAAACGCAGATCCTGCAACTCCCGATAGGCGGCCTGCACACTGGCCAGTGCCGTGGCCTCATCCACGGGAGCTTCCCTGCTGGAGGTGCGATGGGCTTTCCGGGCCTCGGCCTGGAGCACGAGCAGCTCCCTCAGCTGGAGGCCGAGGCCCTCCATGTCCTCACTGAGGCGGTTGAGCACCGGCCCGATCGAACCGCTCAACACGGCAAAGCGATCCTGCAGGATCGCCATCTCTTCCCGCAGCTGCGAGAGCTCCTCAGCCTGAAGGGCCTGGCCGGCATCGGGGGCCGGTGGATGAATGGCGCGCCAATGCGCTCCCAGCCCCGTGCGTGCTCCAGCCAGCTGCACGAACGACCGCTCCACGTGGGCCAGAAGTGGCTGCGTCTCGATGGCATCGAGCACCTGCTGGGCCTGCTCCAGGCCGGCCTGCACTGGCGCTGGCATGGTGGCTGCGGTGGCCAGGATCATCTGGGCGCTGCTGTGCAGCTCCGCCGGCATTTCCGCCAGCCGCAGCACCGCTACGTGCCAGGACAGGGAATGGAACGCCGTATCGGCCTTCGAGTGGGAGGCATGGTGGCGATCCTGCTGGAGCTTGATGCACAGCCCCCGCGTTTCCTGCAGCAACCCCGTGAGTCGCCGGAGTTCACCCGAGCCCTCAGGCCTCAGCCGCACCTGCTCCGGCAGATGACGCCAGAGATCATGGATCAGCGCCCCCGTGCGCCGGGTGCCGCGATCGCTGCTCAGCAGCACCTCCCAGCGCTCGTAAAACTTGTAGGGCTCTGGTTGGATCTGCGTGAGCAGCGCCTCCAGCTCCTGGCGGGCCTGCTGAAGGTCGTCGGGTTCTTCCCGTTGATGCGCCCTGATGTTGCGGCCCTCGCTGCGCCACACCTGCAGCGCCTGCACTTTCACCGGAACCGCCAGCTCAAGCACCGCCAGCAGCAACCGCCCGGCCAGCAGGGCCAGGCCGCGCTCCTTGTCGAGCGACACCGCCGCCTGAAGGCTGCCGTAGTCCAGCCGCTCGGGCACGAGGGCATTGAGCCATGAACGGCGCCATTCTCCCGCCGCGCCGGAGCCGGCGCCCGCCTGCCGTCACACGGGTGTACGCGTCTAGCAGCAAAATGCCTTCACCATGCCTGCAAGGTGCCTGCAATGTGCATGCAGATTGCATGCAGAGTGCATGCAAAACGCTGCTAAAGCCGTACATCCCGAAACCAGGGGATCCATCGCGCCAGAGGGGCACCGCCACCGTTCGCCAACGCAGCCAAACCACAGGCCTCCAGCGCGAACCCAGCCTCAGAACTTGCGCAGCTCGCGGCGGATCTTGAGCGGGTCGCCGGAGTGTTGCTGGTTCACGAGCAGCACGGCTCCGGTGAGCAGCAGCAGCGCCAGCACAGCCAGGCCGGGCCCGCCGGCAGGGTGGCGCCCAGTGCGGCGAACGGGGCTGCGGGGGCGTGGGATCGGCACCCGGTCACTCGGCACCGCGTCACTCTGTCACGGCTGCGCAGGGCGCCCCCGCGGCAAACAGACCGTTGAATTCGGTGCTGCCCAGCAGGTGGGGCGCCAGGGCGTCGCGCAGGGCGGCAGCCGTGCAGCCGGGTGGCAGCGGCAGCAGCGCATCGAGGGCGTGGAGCCGGAACACATAGCGATGGGCGCGTCCCGGCGGCGGCTGGGGGCCCTGATAGCCGAGGCGGCTGAAGCTGTGCACGCCCCAGCAGCTGCCGTGGCGGGCGCCGTTGGGCAGTTCCGGCAGGGGGTCGAGCCCGGCGGGCAGGGCGCGCTGGCTGCCCGGGATGTTGAACAGCAGCCAGTGCACCCATGGCCCGGCCGCAGCATCGGGATCCAGCATCTCCAGCACGAAGCTGCGGGTGCCGGCCGGCGCCCCGCTCCAGCGCAGCGGCGGCGAGAGGTTGAGGCCGCCGGCACCATGCAGATCGGGGATCCAGCCGCCATCGGCGAAGGAGGGGGAGCCCAGATGGAAGGAGCCGTTGCTGCTGGCCATCGGCGGCGCGCGGAGCACGCGGAGCACTGAGGGCACTGTGTGGCTGCAGGCCGGCAGCGGCGGCCCCTGCAGCAGAGCCGGCGCAGGCCTAAGGCGTGGTCGCGGCCGGAGCTGGCAAGGCGCTGGCCCTGGGCTCGCCCTGAGCTGGCCCGGTCACCCTGCCTACAGTGCCCGCGCACGATCTGGGACACCTGTGGCCGCCGTTCGCCTCGCCGATTACCGACCGGCCGCCTGCCTGCTCGAGCGCACCGATCTCACGGTGGAGCTCCACGCCGACCACGCCCTGGTGCACGCCCAGCTGAGCTTTCTGCCCAATCCGGCGGCGGCCCCCGGCGAACCGCTGCTGTTGCGCGGGGTGGAGCTTGAGCTGCTCAGCCTGCAGCTCAACGGCGCCGAACCGGCCGCCGGCGTGGTGGAGACCACCGCCGAGGGCCTGCTGCTGCGCCAGCCGCCGGCCGCCCCGTTCACGATCAGCACCTCCGTGCGCATCCACCCGGCGCGCAACACCGCCCTCGAGGGCCTCTACGTGAGCGGCGGCATGGTGACCAGCCAGTGCGAGGCCGAGGGCTTCCGCCGCATCACCTTCCACCCCGATCGGCCCGATCTGCTCAGCCGCTTCCGCGTGCGCATCGAGGCCGAGCGGGCCAGCGCGCCGCTGCTGCTCTCCAACGGCAACTGCATCGAGCGCGGCGACCTGGCCTGCGGCCGTCACTTCGCCGTGTGGGACGACCCCTTCCCCAAGCCCTCCTATCTCTTCGCCCTGGTAGCGGGCACGCTCGACACGGTGGAGGACACCTACCGCACCGCCAGCGGCCGCCCGGTGCAGCTCTTCCTGCACGTGGATCCGGGCGACACGCCCTACACCGCCCATGCCATGGAGAGCCTCAAGCGCTCGATGGCATGGGATGAACAGGTGTATGGCCTCGAGTACGACCTCGACGAATATCACATCGTTGCCGTGCGCCACTTCAACATGGGCGCCATGGAAAACAAGAGCCTCAACATCTTCAATTCCAAGCTGGTGCTCGCCGATGCGGCCACCGCCACCGATGGCGAGCTGGAGCGGGTGGAGAGCGTGATCGCCCACGAATACTTCCACAACTGGACCGGCAACCGCATCACCTGCCGCGACTGGTTCCAGCTCTCGCTCAAGGAGGGCCTCACCGTGTTCCGCGATCAGTGCTTCAGCTCGGATCTGCACGGCCACGCGCTCAACCGGATCGAGAATGTGTCGCTGCTGCGCAACACCCAGTTCCGCGAGGATGCCGGCCCCACGGCCCACCCGGTGCAGCCGGATCAGTATCAGGCGATCGACAACTTCTACACCACCACGATCTACGAAAAGGGATCGGAGGTGATCCGCTGCCTGCACACCCTGCTGGGCCACGACACCTTCATGCGCGGCATCGCCCTCTACGTGGAGCGCCACGACGGCACCGCCGCCACCTGCGAAGACTTCGTGCAGGCCCTGCAGGATGCCGCCCCCGCCGATCCCGGCTTCGATTTCGGCCGCTTCCGCCGCTGGTATCGCCAGGCGGGCACACCGGTGCTGCACGTGCAGCGCCACTGGGATGGCGAGCAGGGCCGGCTCGAGCTGGTGCTGCGCCAGCACACGCCGCCCACCCCGGGCCAGCCCCACAAGGAGCCGCTGGTGCTGCCCCTGGCCATCGGCCTGGTGGATCAGGCCGGCGACGCCCTGCTGCCCCGCCTCGCCGGTGAAACCGAGGCCGAGGCCACAGCCGCCCTGCTGCCCGCCGACCGCTGGGGCCAGGGCAGCCGCCTGCTGGTGCTGCAGGAGGAGGAGCGGCGGATCGTGCTGGAGGGCCTGCCGCGCCAGGCCCATCCGCCCGCCCTTTCGCTGCTGCGCCAGTTCTCGGCCCCGGTGAAGCTGGAGATGGGCCGCCCCAGCGCCGAGCTGGTGCACCTCTTCGCCTGCGACAGCGATCCCTTCGCCCGCTGGGATGCGGGCCAGGGCCTGCTGCGCCAGGTGGTGCTCGCCCGCGCCGCCGGCAGCACCGACCACGGCCTTGAGGACGAACTGATCGATGCCTACGGCCGGATCCTGGCCGATCCCGGCCTCTCCGAGGCCAGCCGCAGCGTGCTGCTCAGCCTGCCCGGCCTGGCCGAACTGGAGGATGCGATGGCCGAACCCGATCCGCCGGCCCTGTTCGCCGCCCTGCAGGCCCTGCGCCGCCGCTTCGGCGAGGCCCTGGCCGCGCCGCTCACGGCAGCCCTGGAGCGCTGCCAGCCCCAGTGGGAGCTGACCTGGCCGGAGGGCAACGGCGCCCGCATGCTCACCGCCACCGCCTGGAGCTGGCGCGCCGCCGCCGGCGATGGCGCCGTGATCGCCGCGGCCGCCGCGGCCGTGCACGGCCCCTCGATGACCCTGGCCCGCTCCGGCCTGCGCGCCCTGCAGGATCAGCCCATCCCGGAGCGGCAGCAGGCGATGGCAGCCTTCTACGAGCGCTGGCAGGAGCGGCCGGTGATCCTCGATGCCTGGTTCGCCATGGAGGCTTCAGCGCCTCTGCCCGATGGCCTGGCCCGGGTGGAGGCGCTGCTGCGCCACCCCCGCTACGACCCCGATGCCCCCAACGCGGTACGGGCCGTGCTCGGTGGCTTCGTGGGCAACGTGCCGGTGTTCCACGCCGCCGATGGCAGCGGCTACCGCTTCCTGGCCGAACGCATCGCCGAACTCGACCGCCGCAACCCGATCACCGCCTCGCGCCTGGCCAAGGTGTTCAGCCGCTGGCAGAGCTACGGGCCGGAGCGCCGCGCCGCCATGGGCGCCGCCCTGCAGCAGCTGGCCGCCGCCAAACTCTCCACCAACAGCCGCGAGGTGGTGGAGCAGTGCCTGGCCTGAGCGGCCCGGGCTGACTCAGGGAGCCGGTGGCGGGGGCGGCGGCAACGGCGGGCCGCCCGGCCGCCTCGGCGCCACTGGCTGCGGCAGCGCCACGGTACCGCCGCTGTGCAGCTGGCGGAACGTATCGCGGCGGTAAGCCGGCCCCTCGCTGCCGGCGAACTGGCCCCACAGCCCCTCCCAGTAGAAATAGATCACGCCGTGGCCGCGCTGGGTGGCCAGCTGCACCTTCTGGGCCAGGGTGGCCATGTCGGTGGTGCGGCCGCCGAAGCCGGCCAGGATGCCGATCTCCACGGGCATGCCCCAGCTGCGCGCCTTCACCAGGGCCGGCTGGTTGAGGTCCTTGGCGAAGCCGCGCACGGAGTAGGCGTAGTTCTGCACCACCAGATCATCGATCAGGCGGCCGACGGCCCAGAGCTCCCAGTCCTGCAGCCATTCGTTGTAGGCGAAGCGGAAGGGGCCGGGCGACAGGCTGATCAGCGTGCGCCTGGGGCCGGACACCTTGCCCATCTCCGCCCGCAGCTCCCGCAGCAGGTCGGTGAGCCGCTGCCGCCGCCAGCGCATCCAGGCCCGGTCGGTGTGGCTGGGGGGCGGTTCACTGCCGGTCTGGGCGCGGTAGAGGCCACGGGTGTAGTCGTCGTAGCCGAGCTCCACCGGCCAGGCGAAGTGGTCGTCGAGCTGGATGCCATCCACGCCGCAGCGCTGCACGATCTCGGTGATCAGGCCGATGAAGCGGGCGCGCACGCCCGGATGGGCCGGGTTGAGCCACACCCGCAGGTCGCGCAGCGGCGAGCGGCGCAGGTCGGCGCCGTGCATGGCATAGAGGGAGCTGCCATCGGCGCGCTTGAGCACCCACTCGGGGTTGCGGCGCACCACCTCGGCATCGGCCGGCTCCATCAGGCCGTACTCGAACCAGGGGATCACCTGCATGTCGCGCCGGTGGGCGGCGCGGGTGATCCGGCAGATCGGATCGAGGGTGGGGTTGCGCTCCGCCAGGGCCGGCTCGATCGGTGCGTGGCGGCTGCGGTGGAAGGTGGCGCCGCGGCTCCACACGTTGGGGTAGAGCGTGTTGAAGCCGGTGTCGGCCAGCTCGTTCACCGCCCGCTCGATCCGGGCCGGGTCGTAGTAGAGGGGGCTGGGGCTGTTGGTGAGCCACACACCCACCCGCGGGCCCATCGGCCGGGGCAGGCCGTTGCGCGGCCGCGGCTCCGCCAGGCCCGCCGCAGCCACCAGCGGCAGCAGGCCGGTGACCAGCAGGGTGAGCCACACCGGCAGGCGGCGGCGCAGGTGCACCCAGCGCGGCAGGGGCGCCAGGGCAGGGCCCGGCGGGGAGAGGGGCTGGGTCACGGGATGGTCAGCGGTGTGCAGCGGTGTTCAGCGGAACATCGAGCTCACCGAGCTCTCCTCGTGGATGCGCCAGATCGCCTCGCCCAGCATGTTGGCCACCGAGAGCACGCGCAGCTGCGGGAAGCGGCGCTCCTCCGGCAGGGGAATGCTGTTGGTGACCACCACCTCCTCGAACAGCCCCTCCTCGGAGAGGCGCTCCACCGCCGGTGGCGAAAACACGGCGTGGGTGGCGCAGCAGAGCACCCGGGCGGCCCCGCTGCGGCGCAGCAGGCGGGCCCCCTGGCAGATGGTGCCGCCGGTGTCGATCATGTCGTCGATCAGCACGGCGGTCTTGCCGGCCACATCGCCAATCACGGTGAGGCTCTCGGCCACGTTGTGGCCGGAGCGGCGCTTGTCGATGATCGCCAGCGGAGCGTCGTTCATCTGCTTGGCGAAGGCCCGGGCCCGGGCCACACCGCCCACATCGGGCGACACCACCACCATCTCGCCGAGGTCGCGGGTGGAGAGGTAATCCACCAGCACCGGCGAGCCGTAGATGTGATCGCAGGGGATGTCGAAATAGCCCTGGATCTGGGAGGAGTGCAGGTCCATCGCCAGCACCCGGTCCACCCCCGACTTGGCCAGCAGGTTGGCCACCAGCTTGGCCGTGATCGATTCGCGGCCGGCGGTCTTGCGGTCGGCCCGGGCGTAGCCGTAATAGGGAATCACGGCGGTGATCTGCCGCGCCGAGGCGCGCCGGCAGGCATCCACCATGATCAGCAGCTCCATCAGGTGATCGTTCACCGGAGCGCAGGTGGGCTGGATCAGGAACACATCGCAGCCGCGGATCGATTCCTGGATCTGGATGTAGAGCTCGCCATCGGCGAAACGCTTGATCACCCGCGGGCCATCGGGCACGCCCAGGTAGGCGCCGATCTCGCGGGCCAGCTCGGGGTTGGAGTTGCCGCTGAACAGGCGCAGCCGGCGGCTGTCGTTGCTGCCATGGCCGTGCCCCTGGGGCTGGGCGTGCACGCCCGACGACCGCGGGCTCTCCCCGCTCTGCTCCACCCGTTCGGCGGTTGGGAAAGTGGTCACGGGCGGCGTGAGCGGCAGCTTCGCAGCCCCGATCGTAGAAGTCGGCAGGACCGCAGAGGGTGAACCCGCGTGAAGAGCGATGAAGGTTTCTGACCACGGTTCAGGCCACGGCCTGGTGCTGACCACCTGCGGCGACGCCGCCGCCACGGCGGCCCTGCTGGCCCGGGTGGAGCCGGCCCTGGCGGCCCTTCTGGCCCTGCCCAGCCGCCGCCTGGAGCCGGCCGATGAGCCGGCGCGGGCCCTGGCGGCCCTGAGCGATCCGGCGGGAGCAAACCCCGCGGCGGCAGGCCCCGCCTGGCTCGCCTCGCTGCCCCTCGATCCGGGCCTGACCCTGCCGGGCGGCGGCCACTGGGCCGAGGCCCTGGGGGCCTGGCGTCAGCCCACCCTGCTGCTGCTCGATGGCGCCCAGCTGGCCACGGGCCTGCCGGCGGCCGCCACCGCCCTGCTGGAGCGCTGGCGGGTGCCCCTGGTGGGCCTGGTGCAGTGCGGCGGCGCCGAAGCCTGGCGGGAGCAGGAGCGGCGCGGCGATGGCCTGCCCTGGCTGGGCTGGCTCTCCGGCGCAGGCGAGGGCGAGGGCGTGGGCGAGGGCGAGGGAGGCACCGCAGGCGAACACGCCCACCCGGGCCTTGTGCCGGCCCTGCGGCTGCGCTGGCAGGGCTGCCTGGCCGAGCTGAGCTGAGCCGCCGCCCTCAGGGCCTGGCGGCGGCCGAGCCGGAAGCCGCGGGAACGGGCCAGAGCGGCTGGGGCGCGGCGGCCCGCAGCTGGCGCAGCCGGCCGTGGCCGGGCTTCTGGGGATCCAGGGGCAGGCTGGCCCAGAGGATCGGCCGGTCGTTGTCGAGGCCGGCGGCCAGCAGGCTGAGGGTTTCACGGCCGCTCAGGTTGGTTTCCACCTTGCCCTGGAGGCCGCTGAGCAGGGCCGGCAGCTGCTGCAGCACATCGGGCCGGCTGAGCCGCTCGCGGATGCCGGTGATCACGATCTCGTGGTTGCGGCGGCGGCTCTGCTCGCCCAGCCAGCGGTCGCGGTAGCGCACCAGCTGCTCCACCTGGGGGCCGGAGAGGGTCTGCAGGCCGCCCTGCAGATCGATCCTGTAGTTGAGGCTGCGGTCGCGGTAGCGGAGCGTGCCGGGCGGGTTCACCTCGAGGCCGCTGAGGCCATCCACCAGCTGGCGCAGGGCGCCGCGGGGCAGCACCACGTAGCGATCGGGGCGGGAAGCCTCCAGCCCCACCAGCTCGCGCACCACATCGCTGGTGAGTCCGGCGCCGCCCACGCGGTAGAGGCTGCCGAGGGCCACGGGGCTGCGGCTGCCGGGCAGGTTCACCGCCAGCTCCACCGGCAGCTGCAGCACCTGCAGCGGACCCTTCGGGTTCACCCGCACCAGCAGCAGCGCATCGGCGTTGGCCGGCCCGCGCGGGGCGGCGCCGTTCTGGGGGGCACCGAGGCTGTCGGCATCGCTGCCGATCACCAGCACCGTGATCGGCCGCCGCGGCTTCTCCGCCAGGGTGGCGGGGGTGATCTCCTGGTCGGTGGCGAGGGCGGGGTCGTACTCCGGCCACACCAGCCCCAGCAGGCCCAGCCCGCCGACGGCGCCCACCAGGGCCAGGCCCGCCTGGGCCAGCCGCCTGCGGCGCAGGCCCGGCTCAGGCGCGGGCCGGGGCGCCCCGCTGCTGCGATCCCCACCGCCCCCACCGCGGCGGCGGCCGCCCGGGCGCGAGCGCCGCGAACCGGTGGAGCGCGCATCGCGCGAATCGGGGGAACGCGAATCGGGTGAGCGGTCCCGGCGGGAGGCCATCGGTGCCGGAGGGCTGAACTGGGGGCCACTCTGGCGCAGATCCGGGGTGTCACCCACCCGAGCCGCGGCGCCCCTGGCGGCGCCGGTGCCCGGCGGCCGATAGCTTGAGCGTCGCCGTGGTCCCAGCCGCCTTGAGCGCCGTCCGTCCCGCGCCCCACGAACGGGCGAAGCCCCTGCCCCCCGGCAGCACCTACCCGGCCCGGGATCTCTGCAGCCAGTGCGGCCTCTGCGACAGCCGCTGGGTGGCCTACGTGCGCAGCTCCTGCGCCTTCCTCGAGCAGCGCTTCGAGGCGATGGAGACGGCCGCCCACGGCCGCAGCCGCCACCTCGACGACGAGGACGAGCTCTACTTCGGCGTGCAGCAGCGCATGCTCACCGCCCGCCTGGCCGAACCGATCGCCGGCGCCCAGTGGACGGGCATCGTCAGCCGCATCGGCGTGCGCGCCCTTGAAACCGGCCTGGTGGATGCCGTGCTGTGCGTGGGCCAGAGCGACGACGACCGCTTCACCCCCGTGCCCCGCCTGGCCCGCACGCCGGAGGAGGTGCTGGCCGCCCGGGTGAACAAGCCCACCCTCTCGCCCAACCTCAGGGTGCTCGAGCAGCTGCCGGGCAGCGGCATCCGCCGCCTGCTGGCGATCGGGGTGGGCTGCCAGATCCAGGCCCTGCGGGCCGTGCAGCCCACCCTGCCGCTCGATGAGCTCTACGTGCTCGGCCTGCCCTGCGTCGACAACGTCTCGCGCCAGGGGCTGCAGACCTTCCTCGAGAGCACGGTGAGCTCACCGGAGACGGTGGTGCACTACGAGTTCATGCAGGACTTCCGCATCCACTTCCGCCACAGCGACGGCCGCGAGGAGACGGTGCCCTTCTTCGGCCTCGACACGCCGAAGCTCAAGGACGTGTTCGCCCCCAGCTGCCTCAGCTGCTTCGACTACACCAACGCCGGCGCCGATC
>VFQS010003814.1_pt1 | contig 11299 bp, 15 predicted proteins | sample 3512361 | NCBI WGS metagenome assembly VFQS01 (sample SAMN10412375, study PRJNA504923) | tailings metagenome | isolation source: Relicate 1 Philex TSF3 active mining | place: Philippines | reverse complement strand
TTCGCGCAAGGCTGGTAAAAAATCATAGCTATCACGTCCTTCGTTACGTTCACGAGCAATAATGATTTGCAGACGTTCTTTTGCTGCGCTAGCACTTTTCGGCTGTGACTTAAACAAAAAATCAAGCAAAGCCATTTCACTTACCTCCGAAAATACGTTGCAGCAAACCTGGCTTTTCGTAATCGACGAAGCGTAATGGTGGTTGCTCTCCTAAGAAACGTGCGACAACATCGGTGTACGCCTCAGAAACATCACTACCTTTGACATGAATCGCTGGATTACCATGATTCGATGCGTGTAAAACCGCTTCAGATTCAGGTATCACGCCAATCAGCGGAATCCGCAAAATTTCTTGCACGTCGGTGTACGACAGCATTTCGCCCGCATCAACGCGTTTTGGTGAGTAACGCGTAATCAGCAAATGTTCTTTCACTGGCTCGCCACCAGCTTGCGCGCGTTTGGACTTGGCTTGGATGATGCCCAGAATACGATCTGAGTCTCGTACCGAGGAAACCTCTGGATTGGTGACGACGATTGCTTCATCAGCGAACGTCAACGCCATCACGGCTCCACGTTCGATACCTGCTGGCGAATCGCAGACGATGTATTCAAAATCCATTTTAATTAAATCATTCAGCACGCGCTCTACACCTTCTTCGGTCAGCGCATCTTTATCGCGGGTTTGCGAAGCGGGCAAAATGAATAGATTGTCGCAATGTTTATCTTTAATCAGCGCTTGATTTAATGTGGCTTCGCCACTGATGACATTGACTAGGTCATACACCACACGGCGTTCACAACCCATGATCAAATCGAGATTGCGCAGACCGACGTCGAAATCGAGAACGGCAGTTTTATGTCCACGCAGCGCTAAACCAGAAGCGAAACTAGCGCTTGATGTGGTCTTGCCTACACCGCCTTTACCGGATGTCACAACGATGATTCTTGCCACAGGGTACTCCTTTGTTGAACTTGATAATAACTAAGACGAAAAATGAAGCAATTGTTAAAGCTGTTCTTTTATTAAGCCGATTTTAGTGATGATACTTCAATACTGTCACCGACAAGTTTGATTTGTACGGGTTGATTCGGTGTCAGCTTCGGAAAACCAGCATCAAATGTTTGATAAATACCAGCGATCGAGACTAATTCCGCTTCCATCGCTGTGGTAAAAATTCGCGCATCGGTATTTCCGCGCGCACCCGCCAAAGCGCGACCTCGTAAGGGCGCATAGATGTGGATGCTGCCATCAGCAATTACCTCGGCACCATTATTCACCGATGCCGTAATAATCAAATCACAGCCACGGGCATAAATTCGTTGGCCAGCTCTTACCGGCGTATCAACGATCATGGCGGGGATATGCTCAACCGCCGCTGGCATTGATACGGGAGCTGGTGCAGGTGCCTCAGCCGCTGCTTGCTCGACTTTTGCTGGTGTGTTGGCTTGCTCTGGAATTTCTGGTTTTGCTTTGGTAACGACATCGATGCTTAAGCCATGTGCACGAATTGACGCATGTTGTTCTTCTGCTGCATTTCGCACCGCTACTGCATTCAGGCCACAAGATTTGAAGAGGCTAATAATCGCAGCCCAATCCAAATTTTCATGGGCAATGTTTTCTACATCGATAATCGCGAATTCGTCGTCAAAGAAATCGGGTGTACCGCCGGTCATTTCTTTCAGTGCGATTGCTAACTTTTCTAGTACGGCTTCGTTCAAAAGAACAGCAACTGCCACAACCGTGGATATTTTTATTTCTATAGGTTTGCGGGTCAGGCTATTTTGCATATTGCAGATCAATTGGGATTAAAAAATAAATTAAGCTTGGTGCTTGTTGCAAATATAGATTGTTCATCTGACTTAACAAATTATTTTGAAAATAAAGAAGATTGTTAGCGTCGATAAACTACTATGCTGCAACTCTATCATCTCGATAAAGCAATGATTTTTGCGCAGGCTCCATCCTACCAATTGATTGCCCACTTAGCAAAAAAACTGCGCAAAAAACGCGCAAAAGCTGCAGTTTGCTTGAATTTATCGCTGCAATCCTTACACAGTTGAAAGAATGCCGAGTCTCAACGCAGATATGCTTCCGCGCAAGATGGTGATGATGGTATTTTCTAGATAAGTAAAAGAGTTAATTTTTGGTGTGCCGACAGCTTGGTTCTTGCTGGAATAAATGATGAAAATTTTGTCGACTTAAAATGGCAAGGCGGTTGCCTGATCGCGAGTACGACGACCAAAACTACGACGTCGACCATTATTTTTCCGTGTGTCGATGTAAGGCTGGCAGTTAATTATACGGCGTTCTTCTACACGTCGATCTACACCACTTCTTCTTTCGATTTGCGGCCAAGTTTTTGTAGGTGCTTGCTCCAAAGTTTCTGTTTTAGTTTGACTATTCAATATCTGTTCAGACGACGAGGCTTTGTGTGGTGTCGAGAAACTGTCGAAGATATGAAAAATTCGCATGAAACTCATGCAAGACCTCCATTGTTGATGCCAAATATTTTTTGAATGCATATTGCTAGAGCAGATTTCGTGCCTACTCCATGATGATTTTTTGCGCCTGAATTATAGGAAGCTTGTGAGCCGTCGTGCGGTGTCGACTGTGAACGATGTATAAATCGAGAAAAGTTTTTTAAGTTACGCCGATCTTTTTTACATGTAAATGTTTTGCCGTATGTGCAAACACATTGCTGTACTTTTGTTTTTGCTTAGTTTTAGTCTGGCAAAGAGACGCAAATCATGAACTTCGAAACATGAAATGACGTTTTAGCCTTTTAATGAGATCGGGCGATACTTGCTTTGAATATCGTCAGCGCGCCGTCCGGCAGAACGTCGACGGCCTTGTATTTTTCGGGTGTTGAGAAAAGTCGCTTGTTGTTTTTCACGCCGCTCTTGGGCGCGTCGATCTGCTTGTTGACGACGCTCTTCGATGACCTCAAGCCCAGCGTTGTTTGGTGTGGAGTTATTGATCCCGTTATCAACTGCGTTGGTGCGTGCAAGCTCGTGCCGGTAGAGCTCGGCAGACGGCTGTTGATAATCAAAGATACGAGTGAGTTGGAGCGGAAACATGATAGGCGTTAGTAAAAAGAACAGCACCTCGCAGTATCGGCAGTCTTCCAACAAACTTTAGAAATATCCTTAATAAACAATAACTTGCATTTTGGAAATGGATTGCACTAATGGATTGAGCTAACAATTGATAAGCATGTTAGGCATAAAAAAACGGCATAGCTTGTGTCAGCTATGCCGTTGGAATTTACAAAAACTATCTTAGTAATGATGATTGCTTCACTGCTTATTTCACATCAGTTCCTACGCCATGTGCTTGTTGATCAGCGTGGTAAGACGATCTCACCATAGCGCCAACTGCTGCGTGCGCGAAGCCCATTTTATAAGCTTCTTCTTCGAACATTTTGAACACATCTGGATGAACATAACGACGCACTGGCAAGTGGTGACCGCTTGGTGCGAGATATTGACCGATCGTTAGCATGTCGACATTGTGGGCGCGCATATCGCGCATTACTTGCAGAATTTCTTCGTCCGTTTCACCCAAGCCAACCATGATGCCTGATTTGGTCGGTACATTTGGATGCTGCTCTTTGAAACGCTTGAGTAAGTTCAATGAGTATTCATAATCAGAACCCGGACGTGCTTCTTTGTATAAACGTGGTGCCGTCTCTAAATTATGGTTCATCACATCTGGTGGTGCCATGTTCAAGATTTCTAATGCACGATCCATACGACCACGGAAGTCGGGTGTCAGAATTTCGATGCGCGTCATTGGTGATAGTTCGCGGATTTTAGTGATGCATTCGGCAAAATGCGCTGCGCCGCCATCGCGTAAATCATCGCGATCAACGGAAGTGATGACCACATAGCTTAAGCGTAATTCAGCAATAGTTTTTGCCAGATTGAGCGGCTCATTGACATCGAGTGGATCAGGACGACCATGACCGACGTCGCAGAATGGGCAGCGGCGTGTGCACTTGTCACCCATGATCATGAAAGTGGCTGTGCCTTTGCCGAAACATTCACCGATATTCGGGCAAGTTGCTTCTTCGCAAACGGTAACTAATTTATTTGCGCGCAGAATATCTTTGATTTCATAGAAGCGCGTGGTTGGAGAGCCCGCTTTAACACGTATCCAATCAGGCTTAGGCAGACGTTCTGCAGGAACGATTTTGATAGGAATACGGGAAGTTTTACTCGCACCCTTTTGTTTTTCAGTTGGGTCGTAGTTGCTGTTATCTGCTGCGAGAGGCGTATTTTCGGTAGTCATAGCTGAGTTCTAAGCCCAATTAAGCGGCGGTCAATAAATATTGTAAGCGTGTTGCTAAAGCAGTCTGTACTTGCGCAAGCGGTACTTGTACTTGCAGGGTTTGCATATCGACGGTGGCAAGACCCGCGTAGCCACAAGGATTAATCCAAGAAAATGGCTGTAGATCCATCGCGACATTTAAAGAAACACCATGATAAGTACAACCATTGGCGCGCACTTTTAAACCTAGCGCGGCAATTTTGGCTCCTTGCCATTGTCCTTCTTTTAGGTAAATCCCAGGTGCGCCAGCAATCCGTTCACCGGCGATATTATACGCCTCCAAGGTATCGATTACCGCCTGTTCAATCTGATGTACAAATTCGCGAGCAAATAAACGGCCTTTTGTGTGGCGTCGCTTGAGATCGATCAAGAGATAAATCACCACTTGGCCAGGCCCATGAAAAGTCACCTCACCGCCACGATCTGTTTGAATCACCGGAATATCATGCGGCGCAAGTACATGGGATTGATCTGCGCCTAAACCTAAGGTGAAAACAGGAGGGTGTTCAACAATCCACAATTCATCAGGCGTTTCTGCGGTGCGAGCATCAGTGAAAGCGCGCATGGCAGCAAAGCTGTCTTGGTAATTCTCTTGCCCGCGATGGCGAATCAAGATGGCTTGTGTATCAGCTGTCATACTTGCTCCAACACGCGTTTGACGGTGACACGTTGTATGAAGAATTGACCATTGACCACTTTACGAAACGGTATGCCATCCAATACGAAGCCGGGGCCACCATTGGTGATCCAAGTTTGTGCTAGACGATCAAATGCGACCAGATCTAAACCGAGCATGGGCGCAGAAATGACAAAGCGCGCGCCTGCTTGTTGTTTGTCGACGATGGATTTTAAATCTGGCATAGCGAATTTAGAATCGCAGGGAAGCGTATTGCCCCGCGCGGTGTTCGAAAGAGAAACTGTTGACCGATTAATTCAGTGTTTATAGAACCATTTTAACCATAGGATGCGACGATAAATCGCGATACAAATTATCGAGTTGTTCGCGATGAACGGCGCGCACGGTTACTGTCAACGCTAAGTAATTGCCTTTGCTCGAAGGACGCATTTCTAATTTTCCTGCATGAAAAGTCGGATCGTGAATCATCACTACTTCAACGATGGTTTGAGCAAATGACTCTTGCATGACGCCCATGACTTTGATCGGGAAGTCACAAGGATATTCGATAAGACTGTCTTCAGGTTTGATTTCGCGCATGATAAAACTTCTTTAAAAGGCAAGCTGAGTGAGGGAATTGCAGGTAGTTTCTTGAAAGATCGCTAATTCTAAGAGGATTTAAGTTGATGACTTCTACCTGTTTCTCGTGCCTAAATGGGGACTTTTCCGCCAAAAGCAATAGTTTGAACCCCTATCCTCCAGACTGCAAGCCTTGTTTCGCATGTGAGATGTAAAAGACTTATGACTTTGAATGTGAATAGCGCCACTAGTTTAGTTGCGACTTGCGCACCTTTGGGCGGCAAAACTTGCCACTTTGTCGTTTCTACTCGACTAGTACGATGTTTAGGGTGTTACTATTGTTGCATTGTTTTTTGTGAGAGGGAGGCAGGATGGAACAGCCAACGCAGATATTTGAATGGATTGCGCAAGGCCGAGTAAAGCATGGCAGTGAATTTCAGGCACTCGAATTAGCTGGAATACATCCCAAAGCTAGCCAGTGGCATCGGTTTATTGAACAGATGTTGCTATGGTGTGGCGTGATTGCATTGGGCGCATCGTTGATTTTCTTTTTAGCTTATAACTGGCAATCGATGGGGCGATTTGCAAAATTCGCTTTAGCCGAAGTGGCTGTGCTTGGCGCGATGTTGGCGTGCTGGAAACTGGGTTTGGAGAGTACGGCTGGCAAAGCGAGTTTATTTATCGCTAGTTTGTTCACTGGCGGATTGCTGGCGTTAGTCGGACAGACTTATCAAACTGGCGCTGATACCTATGAATTGTTCCGAGCGTGGGCCATCGCTACCTTGGTATGGGTGCTGTTAGCGCGATTAAGTGCGCTGCATTTGTTTTGGCTGGGCTTGGTGAATTTGAGTGCGCTTCTGTATTTTCAAACTTTTGGTGGCTTTTTTGGTTTGCTATTTAGTTCAAGCAGTCAGTTATGGACATTATTCATACTCAACGCGGTCGCCTTGATAGCTTGGGAAACGCTACGTTGGCGTGGTGTTTTGCATTTACAGGAGCGTTGGTCAGCTAGAGTGTTGGCGACCGTAGTTGGTGTGTTAGTAACGATGTTGGCGCTAGACGCGATTTTTAGTCACGACGATGGTTATCGTTTACTTGCAAATTTATCGAATGTTCTTGCAATAGCGACTTATGCAGTTTGGGCTTGGCTAACTATGTGGGTCTATCGCAGAAAAGTGAAAGACTTGTTTGTGCTAGCAGGTTGGGTTTTGAGCTTAATTATTACGACTAATGCTTTCTTGACGCGATTAGTCGTCAATCACATGGAATCGGTAGGCTTTTTAATGGTGAGTTTGATGATCATCGGTTCATCTGCTTTGGGCGGTATGTGGTTGAAGAAGGTGATGAAGGAGATGCAAGCATGAATACCCCACAACCCGCCTCTATCACGTCCGCAACAGTCTGGCAGCGCTTACTGCAAGCGAAATTGGTCGAGGGCGAAATGCCTGTAATTGATCAGACACAGAGTCTTACTCAACCTTGGTATATTCGCGTCATGCTTGGTTTCTCTGGTTGGCTTGGCGCTCTGTTTTTGATGGGCTTTGTCGGCATTTTTATGGGACTCGCTGGTGATCACGGGATCGTGACTGTTTGTATCGGTGCTGGCCTATGTACGCTTGCTTACACCTTATTTCGCGTACCGAAAAATACAGATTTCTTGTTGCAGTTTGCGCTGGCTGTGAGTCTTGCTGGACAAGGATTTTTTGTATTTGGTTTGTTTCAATTGTTTCGTAACGATGGTGCCGAAGTTTATCTGGTGATATTGCTGTTTGAAGTCGTTTTGACTGTTTATGTTTCGAACTGGATTCATCGTTTCTTAACAAGTTTGGGTGCAGTGTTCGCGGCTTATTTCTTTTTCCAACAATCCGCAATCTTCGGTCTCATGCATGGCTTGGTGGCATTGGCTGTTTGCGGCTTGTGGTGGTCGCTCTTGCTATTGCGTCGATCTGAATTGTTACGCCCAGTCGCCTATGCCTTAGCCTTTGCTTTGTTGTGTACTGAAGGCGGGCGGTTTGTCACGCGAATTTTGTTTGATGCTAATTATGGTTGGTGGTTATTGCATGGCTGGCGCGTCGGCACCACGCTCGCCAATCTAGCCCTCATCATCTCGACAGTGATGGTGTTGCGACGGCTAAGGTTCGCGTTGAATTCTTTGCCTGCGATACTGGGATTGTCGGCTGCCGTGTTGTTTAGTGGATTCTCGTATGTCGCACCAGGTTTAAGTAGTGCGCTGTTATTGATTTTAATTGCGTATAGTTTTTCTGATCGCGTTTTGCTTGGTACAGGCCTGCTCGGGTTGCTGAGTTTTGTCTCGCATTACTACTATCAATTGCAGCATAGCTTGCTCTATAAATCGATCGTGTTGTTCAGCCTAGGCTTGTTGCTGTTGGCAGCGCGCTTGCTATTGTGTCGCCTTTTTCCAGAATCCCGTTTGACGGATATGCATAATCAGAAGGAGTCTGCACATGATTCAATTTAAGCTCAGTAGCAAAGCCAGAATGTGGTTGGCAGTGTTAGCCGGTATCTTGGTTTTGATTGCAGTGAATGTATCGATCTATCAACGTGAACAATTGCTTCAGCATGGTCGTTTTGTTTTGCTCGAATTAGCACCAGTGGATCCACGCTCTTTGATGCAAGGCGATTACATGGCATTACGTTTTGAAGTTGCGAACCAAGCTTTTCCCAATTTTGCGTGGAGGCGGGCTGGCAATCCTGAAAACCTCAGTACGATGGCGTCGGACGGTGCGATTGTGGTGCGCTTAGATCAACACCAGGTAGGACACTTTCAACGCATCGCGAAGCCACAAGAAACATTGGCAGCGAATGAGGTCTTAATGCGTTATCGGATTCGGAATGATCAAGTGAAATTTGCGACCAATGCGTTTTTCTTTGAAGAAGGACAAGCTCAGCTTTACGAAAAAGCACGTTATGGAGGATTTCGTGTCGCAGCGAATGGCGATATGTTATTGCACTCCATGCACGCGGCTGATTACACACTGTTGAAAAAGCAAGCGGATGAATAAATAAATCGACAATTCAGGCTGAAAAAAGGAAAGCGAAACGCAAGCGCAAATTCTTGTATGATGGCGTAGATTTTATTTGAGGAAAATTTATGCCTAAGAATTTGCAAAGACAATGGTGGTTTATGTTTCCCATCACATTTATCTCCGGTTATGCGGCGTATTTATTGGTGAGCGCGGCAGGAATTGGTGGCTTGGAAACCTTGGCGCAGATGTTGGTGTTTGCATTATGTTTTGCCGCGCTGCGTACGGGTTTGCAGTTTATTTCGTGGCTTGGGATTGTGGCATTTATGCCGAAGCTGGCGAAGTCCGTTTTAGATCAAGAGACGGCTTCAAAGTGAACATCAGGTGACCATGAGGTAAGTAAAAAAAAGCCCGCGATGACCGACTGTTATGTCGTGTTATCGCGGGCTTTGATTTTTTCTTTTGAATTATTTGAATAAGAGACGGATCGAATCCCAAGCACGACCAAAAATGCTGGCTTGCGGAACGTCTTCCAAGGCTAACACCGGAAACTCGGCAACGGCTTTTCCATCCAACATCATCTTCATCGTACCGATTCTGCTATTGGCAGCGATTGGCGCCACTAGTGGATCTTTGCGCTCAAGAGCTGGTTTTAATCGTGCGGCACTACCTTTTGGTAAGGTAACGTAGAGATCTTGTCTAAAACCGACTTTGATTTTGCCTTGACTGCCTTTCCATACGTCTAGCGTTTCAATGGCTTGCGCTTTATCGTAGAGTTTGATGGTGTCAAAGTTGAGGTAGCCCCAGTTCAATAGTTTTAAACTTTCTTGTGCGCGAATCTGATCGCTCTTCGTTCCCGTTACGATAGAAATTAAGCGACGTTGACCGTTACCATTTGGACGATTTGCAGACGAAATTAAGCAATAACCTGCGGCTTCAGTGTGACCTGTCTTCATACCATCAACCGTTGGGTCTAACCACAGTAAACGGTTGCGATTTGCTTGCGTAATTTTGTTATAGGTGTAGCTCTTGGTTGAATAATATGTTTTGTAGTATTCAGGATGATCAGCGATTAAACGTGATGCCAAGATCGCTAAATCATATGCCGTTGAAAAATTATCTGGGCTAGGCAATCCATGTGAATTGGCATAACGCGTAGCTTTCATTCCAAGACGCGCAGCTTCACGATTCATCTGGACTACAAATGCTTCCTCACTACCAGCAACGGCTTCTGCTAAGGCAACCGAAGCATCATTCCCTGATTGCACAATCAAGCCAAACAATAAGTCATTGATGCTGACAGGTGTCGCTGGATCAATAAACATTTTCGAACTGCTTGCATCGACTTTCCACGCATGTGTCGAGACAGTGATCTGTTGATTAATATCTAGGCGCTTTTCTTTGAGTGCGTTAAATACCAAATACGCAGTCATGATCTTGGTCAACGAAGCCGGTTCAATTTGCAGAGTGGCATTATCAGAATTGATCACTTGATTGCTGGTGGCATCTAATAGTACCCAAGATTTTGCATCAATCAAGGGCTTTGGCAGCGTTTGGGCTTGAGCCATAGATCCGCTGCTAAGCGTCATAGCTAAAAAAGCTAGTGACGAAAGTAAAGAAGACAAAGTTTTTTTCATTGGAAATCAAACAAGGTAAAAAAGAAAAATCGAGGTTGGAAAATTGCGAATTAAAAATCGTGAAAAAACCCGTGAACTCAAGTCCACAAATCACTAATAATTTTTTTTATGTGCGGTAGCCGACGATGAAAAAAGTGATCCGCACCAGGAATCACAACCACAGGAATATCTTGTGGTCGTAACCATTCAAACACGGCTTGTAAAGGAATCGTATCGTCAAGTTCACCATGAATCAAAATGGTATCGCTAGGAATGTCTGGCATTGCCCATTTACCTGCTGCCGCACCGACTAAAACTAGCCTTTGTACTGCAACACCGGTCGCACTTAAGCGTTCATGTAAACGTGATTGCACAAAGGTGCCAAAAGAGAATCCACTTAACACCAAGGGCAAATCTGGGTAGCGTTGTCGCATATGTTGCAATAGCGTTTCCATATCGTCAGTCTCACCTATGCCAGCATCATGTACACCTTCAGATTGACCAACACCACGGAAATTCATGCGCACGGTGACGTAACCAAGTGAGACAAAAGTACGCGCCAAGGTTTGTGCAACCTTGTTTTCCATGGTGCCACCAAACAAGGGGTGCGGATGGGCTACCAATGCAAGGCCGGTCGGCTTGGGAAATAACTCAGGATCAGGATGATTTACCGCGCATTGCAGTTGCCCAGCATTACCCGGTATCAGAAATTGTTCGGTATGAATATTCATCGCGTTTTATACTTTGAGACGTTCGACTACGCGACCACCGACCAGATCGACATCGATAATTTCGTCAATATCACTTTGGTCTACATAGGTGTACCAAGTGCCTTGTGGATAGACCACTAGTACTGGGCCTTGTTCACAACGATCTAGGCAGCCCGCTTTATTAATACGAATCTTGCCTTCGCCATTCATATCAAGTTGCTTGATGCGACGTTTGGCGTGTTCTTGCGCTGCTTGTGCGCCACTTTTGGCGCAGCATTGACGGCCATCATCACGGTCGTTTAAGCAAAAGAATACGTGTTTTTTAAAGTAGAGATTGTCAGACATGTGTTTTTTCAATTAGGCGAATTCGGCTTTGGAACCGAATTTCGCACGATAGTCGAATAGAAGGCGCTATGATACATCGAATTGAAATCACGAATGCGTTGATCACTGTACTTAACTAG
>VFQS010003813.1_pt1 | contig 11301 bp, 15 predicted proteins | sample 3512361 | NCBI WGS metagenome assembly VFQS01 (sample SAMN10412375, study PRJNA504923) | tailings metagenome | isolation source: Relicate 1 Philex TSF3 active mining | place: Philippines | reverse complement strand
ACTAACGCACTCGATTCCCTCGGGGAATCCCCAACCTCAATTGCGCAACAAAGCCCGGGCGAGGGCATGTCAGCCATGCCCAATAGTGAACTGAAAGCAAAGTTCAGTAAAGTATGCCCGGATGCCTAGTGTTGATAATGGATCGTTATCAACATTAGATGAACCGTGCTTGCGCTGTAGCAGCACGGCCACTATAATCAGGGGCCGATCAAATCTGAACCGTAGGAGTGCCGTCGTGGCTACTGCCGCCCATCATCCGCCGCGCCGCAAACAGCGCGCCATCACCATCCGCTCCGATCATGCGCTCAAGCGCCTCGAACTGCTCGCCCGCGACGGCCGCAGCCAGGTTGAAATTATCGAAGAGGCGCTGGACCGGATGCCGCTGCCAAAGGAAAAGGACCGAGACGCGTTCCTTGCGGAGATTAGGGCGATCCAAGCGCGCGTCCCCAAGCGAACATATCCGACCATGGCGGAGATTGACGCCGAGCTTTGGGACGAGGACGGGTTGCCCCGATGATCATTGATACTTCGGCGCTGATCGCGGTGCTGACGGGCGAGGAGGGCAGTGAGGCGCTGGTCGAGGCGATCGTCGCCGAACGAGGCGGAATTCCGGCACCCGCCATGGTTGAGTTTGTGCGTGTCGCGAGCAACCAGCGATTTGGTCTGCGGGCCGAAGCTGAGGATATGCTTGCCAAGTTCGAACGCCGCGGCTGCGCGACACTGGCGTTCACGCATGACCACGCGAGGATCGCAAACGAAGCCGAACCGCTTTACGGTTCTGGGAACGGCAATGGCGGACCGCTCAACCTGCTCGACCTTATGGTCTATGCTGTGGCCAGAGAACGCGGCGAGCCGCTGCTGTGCACGGGCAAGGATTTCGCGGTGACGGATATCGCGCTTCACAAGGCCAGTCGGCCTTGGTGAAAGTGGACCAAGAAGCCTGAATGCGCTCGCGGCCAACGGCTAGAGCACGGAGAAGTCAATGGACGAACATGCCGCAGAAGGTAAGCTCACCGCGCTGGTAACGGATTATGCGCGAAGCCGGGCAGTTGCCGTATCGCGCGGAGAAGAAACGCCGGGGTTGGCGGCATTGCTCGTCGGCCGCTACGGCCGCGGCATCTACGACGCGGCGGACGTGCTGCTCGGGAGGCCAGCCGCGCAGCGCATCGTCGAGATCCTCGATCGCGAGGTGATGGCGATCGACCCCGAATGGCGGCGCCACGATCAGGATCGTTGGAGGGCGCGTCCTGCCGATCTGACAGGGGGCGCGTGACGAGACGCTCCCGATGACGCTTTCGGCAGCCATGGACGTGCGCGATGGCGCTGTGCTCGACTTGGTGGTGCGCGACGTGCGCGACCTGGTCGGTGCATCTGCGCCGATCGATGCGGAACTTGTGTCTGCTGCCGTCCGGGGCTGGTCGCATAATACACGCCGCGCGTTCCGATCGGACCTGACCATCTGGGGACAATGGTGCCGCCGCAATCGCCTCGACCCGCCGTCGGCCAAGCCACACGACGTCTCCCGCTGGGTTCGATCGCTTGCTGGGCTCGAGCTGTCCGACGAAACGATTCGGGCGATGGCGACGATTGAACGCTACATCGTAAACGTCGGTTGGGCATACCGAATGGCGGGCATTGCCGATCCCACCGCCGCACCGCTGGTCAAGCTCGAGATGAAAGCGGCGCGCAAATCGCTCGGCGTCCGCCAGCGCCAGGCGCGCGCGCTGCGCTTCAAGGGTGACATCGCGGATCTCGACAGCCCGCCGTCGGGCGTTTGCCTTGTCCATCTCCTGAAGGCATGCCGTCGGGACGAGCTGGGCTTGCGGGACGCCGCCCTGCTGCGCGTGGCCTATGACGCCGGGGCGCGCCGGTCCGAGTTGGTGGCGATCGAGGTCGGACATATCGAAGGGCCGGACAGCGATGGCGCGGGCACGCTGTTCATTCCGTCGAGCAAGACCGACCGGGAAGGGGAGGGGGCCTATGCCTATCTTTCGCCTGCGACGATGGATGCGATCGCGAGATGGCGCGAGAAGGCAGGCATCCGCAAAGGACCGCTGTTCCGCCGGGTCGAAACGCATTTTGATGGGTCGGTCGCGGCGATCGGCACCGAACGGCTGCACCCCAACAGCATCACGCTCATCTACAGGCGGGTCATTCGGGCCGCCTGGGCAAAGAAGCTGCTCGGGCCGATCTCGGAAGCGGAGCTGGAACGCTGGGTATCGGCGGTATCGTCGCATTCGATCCGGGTCGGGGTCGCGCAGGACAATTTCGCGGCGGGGGAGGCTCTGCCTGCAATCATGCAGGCGTACCGCTGGCGCGATCCCAAGACCGTGATGCGGTATGGCGCCAGGCTCGCGACCAGGAGCGGGGCAAGTGCACGGCTCGCCGCGCGCTTTTCAAAGGAGCACGCCTGACCAAGCGCCGCATTGCGCCGTAGGCGTATCGCGGTTGCCGCATCCGCTGCGAAATGCAGCTTTCTCACCTCGAGAGATCCGCCAGCGGAGCGGAACGGGCCAGGCCTCTTACCCGGCCTGTCATCATCGTGATCGCCTGGGCGGAAAAAATGTTCTAGTTTCGTCTCGTGACGTCGAGAGGAGCGCTCGTCAGGAAGATGACGATCAATCAGGCGACATCGACAAGAGGCGAGCAGATGCTCGCGTTGCGGCGCGCCCGAATGGCTGCCTCGCCCCCGATCCTGCGAGGTGCTTTCCGGCCGTTCTTCTTCCTGGGGCCGCTCTGGGCCGTTGCCGCGCTGACTTTGTGGCTGCTCACCCTGGCGGGCGAGATTGTTCTCCCCACGGTCCTCGACCCGCTCGCGTGGCATCGACACGAAATGCTGTTCGGCTTTGTGGGCGCGGTCATCGCGGGATTCCTCCTGACGGCCATTCCGAACTGGACAGGCCGCCTTCCCATTGCGGGGATGCCCCTCGCCATGTTGACCGGTCTCTGGTTGATGGGACGGCTTGGCGTCCTCTTTTCCGCGTTGACTGGACCGGTCGTTGCGGCGGCAATTGATGTCGGCTTTTACTGCGTGCTTGCGGCGGTTGCCGCGCGCGAGGTGATTGCGGCGAAAAACCGCAACCTTCCCGTCGTAGCTCTGGTTCTCCTGTTCGGAATTGCAAATGCGCTCGATCATGCGGCAGGCGCGGGAGTGATAGGCGATCCCGACCTTGGGTGGCGGGCGGCAATCACGCTGGTCGTTTTGATGATTTCGCTCATTGGCGGGCGCATCATCCCGTCGTTCACGCGCAACTGGATGGCGAAGCAAGGAATGAAGGACGGGCTCCCCGGCCAACCGACGCGCTTCGATCTGGTGGTCATCGGAGTAACCGGGATTGCCTTGTTGGTCTGGACCGTTTCTCCCGAGGCGCGCGTCGTGCCCTGGCTGCTCTCGGCGTCCGGTGCGCTTCAATTGGTCCGAATGTCGAGGTGGCGAGGCTGGCGGACGCTGCGCGATCCGCTCGTGCTCATCCTCCATATCGGTTATCTCTGGATACCGACAGGCTTGCTTCTGATCGCCGCTGTCGGGTTTGGGGCTCTTGTCTCCCGTTCGGCCGCAATTCACGCCCTCACCGCTGGTGCCATGGCGACGATGATCCTAGCCGTGATGTCACGCGCTACCCTGGGACATACCGGGCGGCCATTGAAGGCCGATGCGGGGACCGTGCTCGCATATACTCTGATTACATTCGGCGCGTTGCTACGTATCGGAGCACCAAGCGGCGTATTCGATTACAATGTGGGCATGGAAATCGCCGGGCTCTGTTGGGGCGGTGCGTTCCTTGTCTTTCTTGCCGTCTATGGACCGATGCTCTTTGCCGCGAGGGTCGACAACCCTTCAGGTTAGAACTGAAGTCAGCTTTCAGCGTGGGCTTCGCTAAGCTGTTGGCTCCGATTGTCAGCCTCGGCGTCAGCATTCATTGGCGATCTGTTCATCGCGGATACGCGTGGATCAGGTGTGCTGGAGTATCAGCCGTCCGCTTGGCTATCACTCATTCCATTTCAGAAGCACGGAAAGGCCGCCGCTTGCATTGGATCGCAAGGACAGCTCGCCACCGCTCGCCTCGACGATTTCCCGGGCGATTGAGAGGCCGAGGCCGTGATTTTGGCCCCGTTCGTCAAGGCGCACACCGCGCTCGAGCACGGCCGAATGAAGATGAAGCGGAATACCGGGGCCATCGTCGTTCACCTCGATCCAGCGGCCCTTCCCGTCCGATCCGGCAAGCACCTCGACTGTCGCGCTGGCGTAGCGCGCCGCATTTTCGACGATGGCCCCCAATGCCTCGAGCGCGGCTTCGACGCTCATCGGCGCCAACCTCGATGCCTTCCACCTTGTCGAGCCATGCGCCGCGTGCCGAAAGGATGATGATCGGAAATGTCCTCCCTTCACTTCGCCAGCGCTTGAGAACGGTCAGGCCATCAAGGCGGGGAAGGCCGAGATCCAGCACCACCACGTCATAATCCTCATCCCCGCCCATCACCCACGCCTTCTCCCCATCTTCCGCGTGATCGACCGTGAATCCGGCGCGGGCAAGGGCGTCCGACAGGCCCTTGGCGATTGCTTCATCATCTTCAACCAGCAGCAGGCGCATTTCAGTCTTCTTCGAGTTCGCGGATCGTGCCGCTTCGCGCGTCGATCTTCATCTCGATCGAACGGCTGTCGGCAGTGAGGATCGTTATTTCATACTCAGGTGTGCCGTCGTCGTCTTCCAATTCGACATCGATGACGTCACCGGCGACCCGACGTTGCGCGATCTTGAGGATGCGTTCGAGGGGGAGCAGCGATGGATCGAGGGACCGGGACGGCGCCTGTTCCGTGCCGGCCGCGACAATCGCGACCTGTTCTTGAGAGCCGGCACCTTCTTCGGCGGGGGAGGGGGGCGGCGGCGGGAGGGGGGCCCTGTTCTCCGGCACGTCCGGCTGGCGCGCCGGATTTGCCTGGTCGCCTGCGCCGCCGCCATCACAGGCGCTCAGCAGCGCCAGGACCATCGCTACCAATGTTCGATGCCGGGGACCCATGGAGTAAGATCTGCCTGATCGGTCCTGACACCCCGCTGACGGCCCGGGTTGGATCGCTGTCAGGCAGCGTGGGGCATGTTGGACGGGTCATCGCCAAGGTGACTCGATCAGGAGACACGAGAATGAAACGGAGCTTGTTGGCTGTAGCGCTTGGCGCCGCGGGCGTAGGAGGTATCGTCGTTGCTTCGACAGCGCTGGCGGAACCGGTGCCGGCCGCGGCGAAGAATCAGCCATTTTTTGCCAACGCGCACTGGGACGACGATTTCGACGAGCGGCGCCGCTTTGGCCCAATGCGTGTACCGAATGTCGATGCAGTCAAGCGCGCAGGAATAGTCGATGTGGTGGAAATCGAACGGGACGACGGGCGTCTCGAAGTCGAAGGCTTCGACGCACAGGGCCGGGAGATCACGCTGCACATGGACCGGCGGGGACAGCGCGTCCTGTCGGTGCGTCGTGACCGCGACTGGGACGATTGAGTCGGCTGTTCTGCGAGGCAAGCCGGAAGGGACCGACGCTCAGTTGAGCGTCGGTCAAGCCCGCAGCACGTGGCAGCTTCTGCTTGGGCCTCGAAGCGGCTAGTCGAACAATTCTTCGAGGAAGGACTTGCGCCGCTTGTACGGTTTGTGGCCGTATCCTGCCTGGTGCCCCCAAGGCGCGGTGGGCTGCGGTGACGGCGGCACAGGCGCCGCAGTCTGTGCAGGCGCATCGCGAGCGCTGCGTTCGATGATCTTGTCGAGCTCGCCACGATCGAGCCAGACTCCGCGGCACTGCGGACAATAATCGATTTCGACGCCTTGGCGCTCGCTCATCACGAGCGGAACGGCGCACACGGGACATGGCATACCAGCCCCTGGATTCGTCATATCAGGACTCCCAGTATCTAGGGCTCGATTGGGGATCAGGAAATTTCCGACCTGCACCGAGCCAAACTCGATGCGGTCCGACATCGCAACCGCTTCAGGCGATCGCCAGAGGGGCCCGGCCCGCGTCCGAGATAATGGAGGGGAAGCATCAGGATTTCAATGGTCGCATCTCCTAGTGAGGTTGAGGGGGCCGCTGGGCGCTGGAGATGTCTCTCGCGAACGCGAACAGACCGGCCCGCGCCAAAGCAGCCTTCTCTTGAATCTGCCGCTGCTTCGTATAGCTTTGCGATCATGCGGGCCGGGCCCCTCTGACGATCCGAGGATGATCGTGATGTCGGACCGCATCGAGTGCGCTCGATGCCGGTCCGGAAATCATTTTTCATGGCACATGGCAGACCGCTCGTTCGACAAGGTCAGGCGAGGAATGCTGTGATGTTCGATCATGTTGATCTTCCGCGATCGCGAGACACGCGCGACCGTGCGGGAGGCATTTCATGACATTGATGGAGGGATTTGCGGCGCTCGCGACGGAGCCCGCAGCGTGGGCGGCACTCGCGACGCTCGTCGCGATGGAGGTGGTGCTCGGCATCGATAACCTCATCTTCATCTCGATCCTCAGCAACAAGCTGCCGGAGCAGCATCGCGTGCGCGCAAGAAGAGTGGGTATCGGCCTTGCGCTGGGCCTGCGCCTTCTATTGCTTGCGTCGGTGGCCTGGATTGTTCAGCTGACACAGCCGGTAGTCTCCGCGTTCGGGCACGGTTTCTCCTGGCGGGATATGATCCTGATCGCAGGCGGCCTGTTCCTGGTGTGGAAGGCGACAAAGGAAATCCATCACAACATCGATCCGGTCCCCAATGACGACCTCTTCGATACCCGAACAGTGGGTATCGGTTTCGCTGCGGCGATAGGTCAGATCATCATGCTGGATCTCGTATTCTCGATCGACAGCATCATCACGGCGGTGGGTATGACCGACAACATCGCAATCATGGTCATCGCTGTCGTCGTTGCCGTGGGCGTGATGTTGTTCGCAGCAACGCCCTTATCGAACTTCATCGGCCAAAATCCGACGGTGGTAATGCTCGCCCTCGCGTTCCTCATGCTGATCGGCACCACCCTGATCGCGGAAGGGTTCGGCGCGCATGTGCCGAAGGGCTATATCTATGCGGCCATGGCCTTTTCGGCGGCTGTCGAGACGCTGAACATCTTTGCGCGCCGGCGCCAGGCTCGTTCCGCTCCGCCGGTGGATGCGCGCGATGCGCGTTGAGGTCGCGGGCGCGGGACATCGACGCCGCTGATGCATCGGGGGTGAACAGAGACATTGAACAGAAGGAGAGAATGACGGTGCGTGATATTCTGCTGCAGGCGAACAGCCATCCCGAACCGACGCCGGCCTGGGCGATCGAACGCACTGCCGGACTTGCGGCCCGATTTGACGCGAAGCTGTCGCTGGGCGTTTGTCAGGTTCACATCCCCCCGGTTTCGAACTGGTTGGCCAACTCGCTTCTCAATATCGATGGCGTCATCGCGGGCGAAAACAACAAGAGCGCCGACAATGCGCGAGCGCTGGTCGAAGCCTTTACGGCGCGCGTCCCGGCTGATAGACAGGGCGAAGCATTCGTCCTGGACTGTCCGGGTATGGTCACGCATTGGCAGCTCGCAGTGCGGGCGCGGACCTATGATCTCTGCGTGGTCCCCCATTACGGGCATGATCAATCGGCGGCGATGGCCGAGGGGCTCGCCTTTGAAGCGGGCCGTCCGGTGCTTCTGCTCCCGGAATCGGCCGGTTCGGCGCTGAATTTCGAGAGGATAGCGATTGCCTGGGACGGCAGTCGGGTGGCCGCGCGCGCCCTGGCCGATGCCTTGCCTCTGGCGCGGATCGCCAAGTCCGTGTCGATCGTACGGATTACCGGCGAGAAGGAGATGAGATATGCGGCGGCGCCGGAGGATGCGGTGCGCCACCTCAAGTTGCATGGAATCGAGGCAGAGGCGGTCGACGTTCCCCTTGAGAGCCGGGATGCCGCTGCGACACTCCAGGCTTATTGCGACCGCGCTGAACGCGATCTGCTCGTCATGGGAGCTTTCGGGCATTCTCGCGCCCGGGAGTTCGTTCTGGGAGGCGTAACGCGGTCCATTCTTGATGCGCCCGGCTTGGCGGTCTTCATGTCCCACTGATGGAACCGCCATCGGGCCGGTCGCTCTCCTTGCGGATTGCGGCCGGCCGACAGCGTCCGGCGCCTGAAGCAGCGTGCTTGAGGACAGGCCGGTAGAAACGCTGGCATTTGGACAGCGTCGCCGCGTGTGATCCGCGGCGACTTTCCGGGACGAGATCGGAGTCAGGATCGCTCGCAGCGACGCTGTTCTTGAAATATGCGTGATATGTGCGTAGATAGTGCATGACGGCTGGATGAGGAAGGAGCGACAACATGGCGTCCACTGCCTTTGCCGAGGTCCTTGCGTCGGCGCGCGAGCCCGGCACCTCGCGCTTTTCTGCGGCTAACATCGCTAACGCTCTCGGCTTGCAATTTCAGGACTTGGCCGCTTTGGCGGGCGTTCATCGCAATACCTTGCGAACGCACCCGGAATCGCCGCGCCTCCAGGGAGCGCTGCGAGATCTCATGCGTGTGCTATCGGCGGCCGCAACCGTGCAGCCCGACGCGGAGCGTGCGTTTTTCATGGTGAAGAATGAGCCCATCCCGGCGTTTCGTCACAAGACCCTTATGCAACTGGTGCAGGAAGGGCGGACGGACGATGCAATCGACTATCTCGAATCGATCAGTGCCGGCTTTGCCGGATGATATTTGTCGAATTGCCGCCTGCCAGCGTGCTGTTCCGCGCGCACACGCCGCAATGGGCGAGCCGTCCGTTGAGTGGAGCAGGGGCGGCCGCCAGGGGCGGGCGTTTCAATAGGGAAGGTGTTCAAGCGCTCTATCTGTCCTTTGACGAGGTGACGGCGCTCCGGGAGTATCAGCAGACCTCGCCCTTCCTGCCGCCCTGCACGATGGTTTCCTACACTGTGACGCTTACGCGGCTGGTCGACCTGCGGCAGCTTCATCGCGGCGCGCCTTGGGACGATCTGTGGCATGATTGGTGCGAGGATTGGCGGCAGCTGAAGTTCGACCAGCATATCGAGCCCCCTAGTTGGGTGCTGGGAGACATGGTGATCGAGGCCGGTTCGCCGGGCATCATTTTTCCCAGTCTGACGCATGAGGCTGGCATCAATCTAGTGGTTTATGTTGGGCAACTGGCGGAGCCCGATAGTATAACGGTCAATGACCCGGATGGCCGATTGCCGATCGATCGCTCAAGCTGGCAGGACTAGGAAGTACATACGGCAGAATTGCCGGTCTTCATCGCCTTCTGACCGGAGCTTCCCAAGGCGGCCGGCTATTTGAGCGACATCAGATAATCGACGACTTCCTTGCGCCTCGCCGAGTCAGGGATGCCGGCGAATGGCATCCGCGTGCCCGGAACGGCGCGCTGGGGAGAGGTCAGCCATCTGTCGAGGTTTGCCGCGTCCCACGTTAGACCGGAATTTCTCAGCGCCGCACTGTAATTAAAGCCCGGAAGGGATGCAGCCTTGCGGCCCGCAACGCCGGCGAGGCTGGGGCCTACACCGTTCCGGCCCGGCTCGGCCGAATGGCATGCCGCGCACTGCACAAAGGGCGCGGGCCGGGGTCGGGGGGAGTGCGCCCTTCCCGCAGCCGGTTCGCTGGCAGCAAGGCCAATGGCCGCCGCGAGGGCGCCGCTCCCCATGGTAAGAGCGATACTCGACAACTTCCACATTCAAGATCTCCGACGATCGGGAGCGGCGGCGCCAGGGTCACCGCCGCCGCTCCACTTCCGACCAGTAGCCAGGAGGGCGCTTAGCTACGGTCGGCGTTCATGACCTTGGTCCAGGCCCGCACGAAGTCCTCGACGAACTTCTGCCGGGCATCGTCAGAGGCATAGACTTCCGCGACAGCGCGCAGCTCCGAGTTCGAGCCGAACACGAGATCGACCGGCGTGGCCGTCCATTTCGCCGCGCCGGTGGCGCGATCCTTGCCCTCGTAGACTCCCGGCGCGCTGGCCGACTTCGACCAGACGGTATCCATCGACAGCAGGTTGACGAAGAAGTCATTGGACAGGGTGCCGGGCCGCGCGGTGAAGACGCCGTGGCGCACGTTTCCGGCATTTGTGCGGATTCCGAGGTGATCGCGCCCACCATTCCGAGGAATTCCCGCCCGGGATTCCGAGCTGATCCCGCCCACCGTTCCGATTAATGTCCGCCCACCCTTGGGGTGCGGTGCCTGATCGTTGGGACCATGCTTTCCGGCTGGAAGTGGCCGGGAGGAATGGATGCCGACGAGGAGGGTGAAGATGCGCGACGTGCGCGAAGTGATGCGGCTGTACCGGGAGGGTGGCCAGGCGGTTCGGGAGATTGCGCGGCTGAGCGGCATAGCCCGTTCGACGGTGCGCGAGATGATTGCGCGGTTCGAGCGTTCCGGCCTGGCTTGGCCGGTGCCGCCGGACATCGCCGACGCCGAGCTGGAGCGGCGCCTGTACGGCGCGCCCGGCGTGAAGCCCGGCCGGCGCAAGCAGCCGGAGCCGGACTGGTCGGTGGTGGCCCGGGAGCTCAAGCGCAAGCATGTGACGCTGCAGGTGCTGTGGGAGGAATACGTAGCCGAGCACCCGGACGGGTACCGCTACAGCCGGTTCTGCGACCTGTTCCGGCGGTGGGAGGGGCGGCTGCCGCTGACGATGCGGCAGAGCCACGGCGGCGGCGAGAAGCTGTTTGTCGATTACGCCGGCGACACGGTGCCGGTGGTCGACCGCCGGACCGGTGAAGTGCGGCCTGCGCACCTCTTCGTGGCGGTGATGGGCGGCTCGAGCCTGTCGTTCGCCTGTGCGACCTGGACCGAGCAGCTGGGCGACTGGATCGAGGCGCACAACGCCGCCTTCGCCTTCTTCGGCGGGGCGCCGCAGCTGCTGGTGCCCGACAATGCGAAGGTGGCGGTGATCAAGGCCTGCCGCTACGACCCCATGGTCAACCGCAGCTACACCGACATGGCGCGCCATTACGGCACGGCGGTGCTGCCGGCACGGCCGCGGAGGCCCAGGGACAAGGCCAAGGTCGAGGCCTGCGTCGGCATCGTCGAGCGCTGGCTGCTGGGCCGGCTGCGCAACCGGATCTTCTACAGCCTGGCCGAGGTCAACGCGGCGGTCGCCGCGTGCATGGCGGACCTCAACGAGGCGCGGGTACTGCGCCAGTACGGCAAGACGCGCCGCCAGCTGTTCGAGGAAGTGGATGCGCCGAACCTGAAGCCGCTGCCGGCCGAGCCGTGGGCCCATGCCGAGTGGAAACGCTGCCGGGTCGGGCTCGACTATCACATCGCGATCGAGCGCCACCATTACTCGGTGCCCTGCCGCTTCGCCCGC